>Ga0209611_10001820_pt1 | contig 37018 bp, 33 predicted proteins | sample S1TSphgellanicum_3_FD_187693 | JGI IMG/M metagenome (GOLD analysis project Ga0209611, IMG submission 187693) | Host-associated microbial communities from peat moss isolated from Minnesota, USA - S1T2_Fc - Sphagnum magellanicum MG (SPAdes) (version 2) | ecosystem: Host-associated > Plants > Peat...
AAATTGAAATCAGTTATGAAACGGAACTGGAGACCTAAATTTTCCGTATAAGGAGAGAAAAAAATATTCATCAAGAAATGTAAGTCAAGCTAAGATTTCGTTCACTAGGATTCGCAATCCGTTAATAAACAAACGAACCAAAGACCAAAGGTTGATGGATGACCTTAGCAATATGGAACCCTCGATTATGTGTAGAAGTTTAATGTTTTTTAAAAGTAAAATATTTACTTATTCTCTATATGCTTAAATTCCTCAACACAAGCGACAAACAAGGGGTGTGTCACACTGTGACCTTACCATTTACATTGAAAAGTATCTGAAGGCAAAAGAAGAATTATGGAAACTCAAATATTTCATCATGCAAAAATATAATCTTCAAAAAATCCTCTAAAAGAAACCAAAATCCTTTAAGATATATATATAACTCTATAACTAATCTCAAGTTTCAACACAAGTCAAAATACCATCGTTCAAAAATCCTCATATAAAAATAGACCTATTACTTACGGGCCAAAATCCCTTAAGTTATTATACTCTATAATGAATCTAAACAAAATATCTTTGCCTTCGTAGGCAAGGCCAATAAAATATTTACTTCCTCTATCAACTTAAAGGCTTCAACATTAGTGACAAGGGGGACCCCAACCAACAAGCTAACCCAAATCCTATAAGGTACCAATAGGAATTGACCCTTGACCATAGCAACACGGACCCCTCAATCTTGTGTAGAAATATAGTGAGTTGAAAAATGAAAAATTTACTTCCCTATAGACAAAAGACCTATGAAAGAATTCGTAGTGTATTTGGAGGTAGCCTTACAAAGCATAATTTTGTGGCGACAGAAGGTAGGTGTTTGAAGAATCTATTAGAGTTATCTGTAATGTCACCCTGTATTCACCCTGTCTTTGGGCCTCCTTTCATTCCCTATCCCCTCCTTCAGTGGTATCCGCAAAGCAATGAAATTTTATTAAATCTCAGTATGAACTGCTCAAACTCGGCATTCAATGCACAGAGACTAATTATAGTAGGTGTACAGTGAAGAGTAGTGAAAATATATGTAGCAGCAGTGGAGGCGGTCAGGAAAAAGTAAAGACAGGATGAAACTCAGTTTACCACCAAATTAGATGTTTTTTTTTTTGAGTTTCACCCTCATTGAATGCTAATGTATTTTTTGCAGGTTTTAAAAATCTCACCCCCTGTATGACCAAACTCAGGGTTGTGATGCCATGTTTTCCTTACTTCACGGATAAATCTAATGTTCACCCTCTTTTTTCACTTTTTAATACCTATCGAATATCATGAGGGAAAATAAAATAAAATTGCATGGCCTTAACTCTCGGTAAAGCCCATTGACTGGGGCTTTATTCAAGTATGGGACACACACTCTTGAGGTGCTTTCACCTTGAAATTCTGTTATTTTGTTAAAGCCTCAATCTGGAAGGAAAAGAAGTCAAATAAAAAAAATCAATGGCCAGAACCATCACAGGGGAGACAAAAAGAGGACCCAAGCCTCAATCTTGGGGTTTTACGGCACACAATTCATGGCAATTTAAATGCCTAAATTATATATATATATATATATATATATATATATATATGATGTATAGATAGAGTTTTTAAAAATAAAACTTGGGCTCTGCATTGTTGTGCACTATTAGTGATTCAAATTCAATCGAGAAGATATGGAATACAAATTGGTGGAGAAAGTATTGAAAATGTGCTTATGAATATGGTGTTGAAAAAAAATCTTAAAAAGACAGATTTGAAAAGATAATTTCTCAATGCTTCTTTACTTGGAAATGGGCTAAAAAAATTCAAGGCTAAAATTTAATAGGATGAATACTATGAAACCCTATAATCATCCTACCTAAACAAGGTCCAATATTCATCATCAATGAAATAAATATATTTATATTTAGTTATGCATAGACTTTAAAGTTTTGGTGGGGGGTCATAGACTCAAAGTTTTGGTTTCTTTTTGGAAGGAGGAGGGAGAGGGCGGGAGGGGTACCTAGGGGGTGGTGGGGGTTGGGAGAATTGTTTTTGTAAAAAAAGACTCGGTCAGTGGGAACGTCGCCTGCTCCCATTCGCACGGACATTCGTTTGTAGCGACCACCTTCGTTGCTCGGTCGCTCGGTCGCTCAGAAGTTTGTGGATTGCGGTGTTTTCTCGTGTCCCCTCTCTCGCTCGCAAAGCAAAATTTCTCGTTCCGACGCATTCTTCGGAGTCTTCTTTGCGTCCTTATTAGTTCTCCTGCACCGCACTGTCATTCGAGAATTTAAAAAAAAGTTTTACTTGTTTCTAGGTTTTTTTTTTTCTTGGGGGAAGGATTTGAATCTCTGCGAAGTTTTTGTAATGTTCTTTTTTCTTTTCTCTCTTGTGATGCTTGCTTTGTACCTTTTGTTGTGACGGTTTGCTTTCGGCGTTTTCTTGAAGGTTTTTCTCGGACAGACACAGAGGAGTGGCGTTGTTGTTTTGCAAGTTGTGGTGAGTGGATCTGTGTGTGCATGCGGCCTCAAAGGATTTGCTCTTTTCTCCCGTCTTTGGCTTTTTGTTTTGTCTGAAGACTTGTTGTTGTTCTTCTTCTTAGCGCCCGGAGACAAAAGAAGTGCTGTGTTCAGAAAGACTTTTGCCTTGCGCTGATTGAAGTGTCGCTGGCGGTTGTGTATCTCTGGTGTAAACTTTTGGCATTTCGGAAGCAGAAAGTGTTGCAAAATTTGGAGTGTATGCACTAGGTTTTTGCTGCTCAGGTACCTAAGTTGCATCAAAGAAAAAAGTTGGGATTAGTGTGATTTTCCGGATTTTGCGTGGTGTGTGTGTGTGTGTGTGTTTTCCAAGTGCCGCCCTGTGTGTGCCGGCTGATATGTGTCAGTGGTAACGGAGGAGGATTACGTTCTTGTGTGTTTTGACATGCAAGGTTCTCTCTGATCGACAACCACAATATCGTTGGTCACAGGCACGAGACTGAAAACAAAGAGTCCTAGGACGTTTTTCAGTTGCTGCAGCAGCAGCTATGTAATTCCTTCTTACTAGTTTCTTCTCGAAGCAGCCCGTGGAATCGTTTTTTTGTCGGAGATCATGTCGACGGCCTTCCAATTACTGTAGCGCCGGAGTCTGGATGTGTGTGTTCTGTTACGGTCGCTTGCTACACAATCGGGTCGAGGATGTAACGATGCAGCCGCACACCTAAGCAATACTAGTGAAGATCGCCACTTCTACTGCAGCAGTGTCATTGCTCATTTCATAGTCACGCGGCGTTCTTGTTCCCTCGTCTTGATCTGTGTGTGAAAGACGGGATTGCTCGTTGCTGTTTGGCTTCTCTGTGATCTAGAATGTAGAGGAATCCTCATTTCTCGCCGCCTTGTCGACCGTGCATCCGGCTGTAGTTTTGAGATCGCGCCATAGCCCGATCACAAATGCCAGCAGTGGAGGCGAATCTCTTGGATATGAAGAGATGGACAGCAAATTCTTCTGTGGACGCTGCCGCTGCTACTTATAGGGCGGCGAGCAGCTCTCCTCCTCCCATGACGCTCCTTAGTTTCACCAAGAAACTGAAGCGTATGCCGCATCTGTTCGACAGAGTGTTGGAGCTTCCCTTCCATGCGGACACTGTCGTTGAGGTGCGAGAATCTAGAAATGCCTTCACGTTTGTGGTAAGTGATATTCAGCCAGGATTGATTGTCGAGGAAGTGAAGGCAGAGCTGGTGGAAATAGTCCCCGGTGCTATCAAGGTGGTGGTGGTCGGCAGGGGTGAACGACTGATGTCCGATCTGGAGTCATCAGAGGTACTACTAGGTCGATGTGCTGCTGCATCTTTGAAGTTCACTCTGATTGCAACTGAGATGCGTTGTGTGCAATATCGATCTTCTTCTTTTGGCCAGTGATAATATGTGATACTGTTAGAAAATCTGTTGTTGTCCATCAAATGAGTTTCTTGGCAGCTAAGTTGCACTTTTGTTCTGGCCTTTTTTCTTTCCTACAGGTAGAGCTCTGGCGATTTCGATTACCTGCGTCGACTGTACCAGAAGACACAGTTGCAAAATATGAGAATGAGGTACTAGAAGTCACCATACCCAAGAATCCAGTCTCTTGTGCTGCTGAAGAGGTTTTAAAGAAAGACAATGATGCTGAAAGTTATGTTTCAGTCAAAGATGATGGCGACCCCCATACAAGACGACAAGCTGGTTTTGAACCCTCAGATGATTGCATACAACACCCGGTCATGCCATTGAGTGACAATATGAAGGAATTGGATTACTCATCAAACAGGGAATTAGATGACTCATTAAGGAGTGGCCAGGAGTCTCTTGACACAGAAGAGCTTCAGTGGCAAAGAGATTTGTTTGAAGATCTGGAATCATTTGGTAGTCCTCGAAGAGTGAGAGACAGGTCCAGTTGCATGAAAGCTGCTGGACACCAAGATGCACCCAGATCACCTGAGTTTCTTCATAATCTAGGTTCCTGGGTGCAGGGTTTTGCCATCTTTGTATAGTGCTGTGGACAAGCGACCCACCTGTGACAGATCTGTAGAGGTTGTACAGGGACTAACAGGACCAACTGGATTTTGCTGGCACAGAACTGGAGTGCAAGGAAGCAACTTCAGAAGTTCTGTCAGGTATCTTAGGTTTTGTGAAAACCGAACTTAGATCTGATGGAGGATTCAGTGCTGCAATTGGGTACTAACTCTTTGATGTCGTGGGTCATGACCACTTGTACATATTGGTGCTAGATCAACCAAAAAGGGTGCTTAGTCTACACCCACATAGATAGTTCTTCTTTGCCATTTCAGAAAGTCATCTGTGGATCTTGGCAATGCTCAGGAGCAGTCTTCTTCTTCTTCAGCTTGGACTCCTCACTTGAAGTGTTAATGAAAGATGCACTCTTTTTTTCCTTTCTTTATTTTTAAAAAACTTTTGGGTTGTGGCAAGGACTTGGATGGGTAATGCAGTGCAGAAGACTTTCATATTTCTTTCCTGTTGAATTGCAACCCCAGATTTTGTACCCATTTTCAGAAAGCCCATAAGTACTCTATGTGAAATACAAGCCTGGAACTGATAGTATATCAATTTCTTCCACTGTCCTGTTGTCGTTTCTATGGTATTAGTGTTTCTATTGGAGAAGTTGAAGCAATAATGTGCACATTTTTTACTCACTATTCTTCAAGGGGAATCATTCATTAGCACATTGAATTGAAGTGCCTGGTAGAAATATTCATATATTCACTTCGCAAACACTTTGAATAAAGTTTCTTTAGTTTGCTACTACATGATAGATACACATATGAGATAAGCATGATGGAGTTATTATACCCACTGGTTTTATTTATTTATTTTTAAAATTTAAATTTTTAGTTATAATTCTTAAAATTAAAAAAATTTGGAGGTAGGAGAAGGTGTCATTGCAAGGTAGATTTAACATATTTTTTCTAAAGTATTTTTTCCAAACAGCAGCAAAGTCATGACAAACTTTTGGGAGCAATCCAAAAGTGGCAACATTTCTTCAAAACCAAAATTTCTCTTTCTCTCTCTTTTTAATGATTTTTTCGCAGAAAAAGATGAGCATCTGCGACAGGATATTCTTATTTAATTGTATTTTTTCCTCATTGTGTTGTGAAATTTACCAACAAAAAGGATGACTTTCAAGACACTCTAAAATATTAAAATATTCTAGATGGTGAGAAAAGACTTTGGTTTTCTTGGGGATGCATTACTAACTTTGTTGTGAACAAAAATGTAAGCAGTGTCAAATGTTACCTTAGCTATGATACACATATTCACAATGACCTTAGCAGTTGTGCGTAGTGTATTTATAGGACATCTTATAATGCGGAATTCCACCATCAACCTTGGGCGAGAGATTTCTTATAAAGAATCAAAGAATGTTTATGTAAGTTAATCTGGGCCGTCCTTATTGTGCAAGAAACCTTGGGTAAGCATATCTAAGCCCTTGGCCATTATGCAAGGGAAGCCATTGACGACAATGCCTTCCCCTATACTTAACACCCAGGGTTAAACCCAATCCTAACCCTAATAGGCTATACTTGACAAGGAATTTTATGGAGCACAGAACAGCTTCATGGGCAAGAGAAAGAAGATCAAAATTTTTTTTCTTTTTTTGATTTTTCTTCTTTAAAAAAAAAGAAAAATTTTAAATTAATGTTCTCCCCTACTATAGAGAAGAGTTTTTTTTCATTTTTCTCTGATTCCCAATGTGTTATCACTATGTTCCCTTTAAGTTCCCATCAGGTTCCCAATATGTTCCCCAATATGTTCTACATAGCAACTCACTTTTATCCCATATGCTTTGGCAAATTTTGAAATTTAGAGTTTCACCCCTTTGGCCCAACTATATTGTAAGAGACCTTTTTTCAGGTTCATGAATAATTACATTACTTTTGAATGCCAATTTTTTTCGAAATTACCTGGCTGCTGAAGTGTCAAGGAAATTAGGGTTCTCTATAAAGTACCCCTGACAAGGATGAAATCACTCATTAAGGCTCCAAAACAATAGTTAAGTAAAAAATTAATTGTTTAATTAATTTGCATTGAATGCCATAGTTAGGATTAAATTTATTTTTTTGTATTTTCATAAGTGCTAAGAAAAAGTTTGGTTTTAAATGAGGTTCCTAGTGCAAATCTTGAGATAGTGAACCAAAGAAAGAATATCTGTTAGCATAGTTGCATTAAATGCAAATCATAGCAAGATTCAGCAATCTCATGATATTTTTGTTGTTTGATCAATTTTTTAAAAAATTTATGAATAACAACAAAGAGAGGATGAAAAAATGAATATGGTATTTTAAAAAAAAGGGTTGGACTGGGTACACTTTAAAAATAACTTTATTATTTATGTGTTGATCTCAAAATTTTGACAACTTGAGATAATTGTGTAAGTTATATCTACAGGACTCTATTATTTTCTTTGTATTCATTACTCAATATCTACTAAGTAGGTGATTTACTGGTCACCATTAATTTATTTATGCTCATCAACAACTCCAATGTGTACCATGGCTCACTTAAGTTGTTGATAAAAGTGTAAACCTTGCTAGGCTACTTGCAACCAAGAAATATGATGAAGAGACGAATTCATGCAATGATTTTCTTTTGATGAGATCTTTTCATGGACATTAAGTGCAATTGCTGCATAAATAAATTTTTATTTTTACATAATATCAAGCCAAAAGTTCCATAAATTATCATTTTTATTGTCAAACTTCATTTTTAAAAAGTATTATTATTATTATTATTAATATGAAATATTCGACAAAATCGGTCAACTAACTAACTAACTATAGTTAGTACCTTGGTAAAGCTTCAACACTAATTATATTATTTATAGAAGGGTTGAAATTTTAACCAATCATTTTCATCCAAGAACAAGATTTTGTGAATGAAAATTGAGCATCTTTTGAAATATTCAGGAATATTTTTTGGGGTTGAATTAATTTGAGAGGCTTGTATTGAAGCTGCCTCTGTAGTATGGTATCAGCGGAAGGTATGGTATATATCATAGTCCATTGAAGGACCTTTTGTTGCTAGTATGGGGGATTAATGGGCAGCTGAAATTTCTAATTCAAGCCCACTAGAGAAAAAAAAAAAACTATTTCCAATACCTAAATAGTACCTATATAGAATTTTTTTTCATTAAGGGAAAGAAAACTCAAATCCACACTCCACACCCAAATGAAGGTCTTCTCTGGTGGCCAGGGTGAACCAGCCACCCATGTTGGTAGGGTCACCTTTTTTATCTAGGCATCTTAATAGTGGCTATATTAAGCCACTATTAAGCTATTATTATTTCAAAAATGTTAGATTTGAAATGAAACTCAGAGACCCTGATTTAGTCTATACATAGGATATTTGCAATATTTTAGAAATAATTTAAATGAATTTTGGGATTTTTACCATGGTACCAACATGGCACCCAAGGCCTACATAATTACGTTAACCCCTAAATGTCAGAGAATTCAGAAAATCATCGAAAAAGCCGACCAAATTGGTTTTGTGGGGATGATTAGGGGTTAACGGTGTGTGATGTATAAAGAACATCAGGGGCAGACTTCTATAGAAAATATGTTTTAAAAAAATAAATTGCATTAAAAAGTATCTTAAGGCAAAAGAAGAATTATTGAAACTCAAATATTTCACCATGCAAAAATTATATAATCTTCAAAAAAATCCTCTAAATGAAACCAAAATCTTTCAAAATATCATAACTTTATAAGTAATCTCAAGTTTCAACACAAGCCAAAATATCATCTTTCAAAAATCCTCCTATAAAAATAGACCTCTTACCTATGGGCCAAAATCCCTTAAGCTACTATATTCTATAATGAATCTAAACACAATAAAGTTATTAAAGAGGTAAGACATTGGACGAGAACCTTGGGTTTGGGCAAAATTGATGATGTAACAAAAAAAAGTCATGACAAGCTCACAAAAAGGAAAATAACACAAGATTAAACACATTTTCTTCCTAAACCTACGATGAAACTAGTTTCATCTTAGATCTTGTGTTTTGCGTGGCGTGAACACTTGTTGAACATTAACTTTTTTCGTGTGTTGAAGACGTGTAGGCTCTCTTTCTACAATGTTTGTGTGAGCTTTTGCCAAAAAAACTTAGGTTCCTAGCATGTTGAACCCACTTTAGATGATAAAAACAAAGCTATGGGAAGCAAACGAGTTACAAAGATTTGAGTGTCTTGCTTTAGGTCAAGAGAGTGTGCAGAGGAGTAGTAAAGGCATTATTGGCCTTTGTGTTTGGAAAGAAAACAGAGACTAACACATCAACCCAAGTGTGTGTTAAGTGAAGAGACTAAGATAACACAAGTTGTGGATTTGGAGAGGAGACAACAACAAAGGTTGTCGCTTTGGACAAAGATAAATGTCACTTCAAGTTTGGAGGCTTTAGGTTTGGAAAGGAGATGAAGATGGCAACGCAGATTTGCGTCGGTTGTGCCAAAGCTTGGAATTTCATCTCATGGAAATGATGGCAACCAATCCTTGTTTGAACCAAAAACATCAAAGGCCTCTAGGATCAGAATAAGGTGAGGTTTTCAATAGGTGAGTGTTCATAAAATTTAGGGTTTTTTTTTCAAAACAATAGAATATTGATGGTGCTTATGTAGTCAATGTGGGAACATGAGGATGTTTTTTTGGATTATCAATCCCATGACCTCACATTGTGGGGGTCCTTGCTTTCAATTGGTCTCTTTCCATTCTTTGCCAAAAAGTGTTTGAGCTAATGCAATTGGTGGCTTGTCAATTTTTAGCACAATACCTAAAGCGACTTGAATTATAACCAAGCCCAAAATCCTAATTTTTTGAAAACTTGCACTTTCAATTATGAAATTGTATCCTGTAAACAAAAATCTCGAATGCATTTAATGTTCTTTTGATGCCTCTCCTAGATTTTATGGTGATTGAACACATTTTGTCACACTTGCCATTAGCCAACCCTTCCATGTTTTGGCGCCTTTGTCGAGTAAGCGAAGAATGTTCTAATGTTGTGAGGAAAACAACAACATGGAATGCACTTCAAATTGTTCAAACTACCAATTTCAATTAACAAGAACTGATATCCGAGAGAGGCCTCCATATATCTTCTCTTAAAGACCATGTAGAGTTTGAAATGTGGTGTTTGAAAAGATTTTTGGCCATGTTTGATTATTAGTTTTTTTAACTAATGAAAATGAGGTTTTGGAAAGTGAACAATAGAAGGTTTAAGGTCCTTAGGGTTTTAATAACTATGAAACATGAAAAATTCCCAACATCTACATTTGGAACAAGGATGTATTTTTTGCTTCTAAAATTTTGGAAATGTTAATGTACCTTGTTATGTGCTTTAACATGTAGGCCTAATTCCATTGTTATTAACAAAATCAACCATTTCATTCAAATTGTGTGTTGACTTTACAATTATTCCAATTCTATAAACACCCATGCATCTTGATGCTTTTGGTGATAAATTTTATACACTTGCTATTGAGTAAACAAGTTTTCGATGCTTGTCAAATCATGTTGGTCTGGTCTAGTTCTTGTTCATCTTATCCAAACCCTAACCAATGTTCCATTCAAACCAAAGATGTGGATTTTGTTGTTTAGTAGGTATGGTCCAACTCATATGTTACTTCTCACTAATAGTTTACATTTGAATTAAGGTGTTGGTCTAATGGTCCTTCTTCATCCCATTTAAATTATACATGATCAACACCCTAACCTAAATCTTGGATGAGGATTTTTTTCATCAAATTTGATCCAAAACCCAATTGTTTTTCTTCAACAATTTTCCTAAGTGTTTTCATGCTAGCCTGATCCACTTTCTACTCATCTCATCCAAACCCTAATTAATGATCCCTTTAGACCAAAGATGTGGGTTTTGTTATTCAAGTCCAGTCCAACCCATATGTTATTTCTCATGAAGAACTCACATATGAGTTGAAGTGTTGGTTTAATGGTCTTTCTTCATCCCACCTAAATTAAACTTGATCGACACCATAACCTAGATCCCATGTTCATCAAATTCAAATTCTTCATCAAATTTGATCCAACACTATTATTGTTGCTTTTCAACAATTTTGATGAATGTTTTCAAAGTTTTCAAAGTTTTCAAGCAAGTTGTTATTGGTTTTGTTTTTTAGTTCAAATGATTGCCTTCATGTAGTTTTGGTAGGGTTTATGCTCATCCCATCTATATCCATGGATTGTAATATCTTAACTATAATCAAATGTGGGGATTGTGTTGTTCATGATTAAATTTGATCACCTATGCTACTTGGAAAGGGTTGGATAGAATTTACAGTATGGTAGAGAAAGAGATAGAAAGGAAATATGGTAGAGATAGACATAGAAAGGAAATATGGCAAAGATAAAAAAGGAATATAGGGAAGACATGAGATTGGGACATAAACCCACATAGATAACTAGTGTGGTAGGTGTGAGAGTGAAATTGTGTGGATGTTTGTGTGTGAAATACAAGAATGGATGGATTTGAGAGTGAAATTGTGTGGATGTTTGTGTGTGAAATACAAAAATGGATGGATTTGATTATACTAGAGTGGAAGGGTCTCAACACGATGAAAACTTATTGCATATTCATGTGGCAAAGGCACCAAGGCGAGATAAAGGAGCTAGCTAGATTGCTGAATTCGTTTAATTGAACATCATGTGTGAGGCTTATATTCAACATTTTGTTATCTATAGCAAGGATAAGACCAAGGTAACATAGTTGATTCCTTCCATGGTGTGGAAAGTTGTGTATACAACATATAAAAATGATTATCCAGATTTTGAGTTGCAAGAAAAAAAAACCCTAAATTTTTTTTTCTAGAAACATTAAGGGAATTGAAAATAAGGACATCAAATCAAGAAGGTTTGAAGAGAGTTGTATTACAAAATGAAGAAGTGAAATTCGATTTTTAAAATCTCTAAGACAACAACTATAAATGACAAGTTTGGTCAATCAATAAAAAATTGATTCTTGGATTCATGGGTTTGAAAGATAGGGTTAGAAAAGGGGTTTCCAATGTGCAATTTTCACACATGGAATTATGAACCTTGGTTCTTTGAGAAGAGAATTGAGAACCAAGAAACTCTCATCAAAAAATGAAACCCCATTGGAAACAAAAGCTAAGACCCAATAATATAGAGTGCAAGCTTTTGCTACACCAATAATTAGAGAGTGAATTTCTCCTATTATTTAGGGCTCTTGAAAAGTGCATTCACAATCACACAGATAACAAAAGCTAGGGTTGCTTAGATCTCAAATGGTATGACAAAATCCAGAATTGAATTCTTGGAATCTAATGCTAGGGCAATCAAGAGATAGAGAATCAATTCTTTGAGAAACAAAATTTAACACATATGGCTTTCAACATCATTTTACAACAAAAAGCTGCACACGTGGTTTCCAAGATGTAACAAAGGCTCATCTAACACTAGACCCCTCTTTTACATGTCAATAAGAATAGTCTTAGGAGCTCGTGTGATTCACACCTCTCATTGCTGTTTTATGAAGAAATTTGCAGGGTTTCAAAACCCAAACACAACATTGTTAGCGAGAAGACAATGTTTAAATTTCCCCATTTGTTCTCATGTTTTTGGAGTTCTTTCCAAACCAACAAGGGTTGGTTGAAGGAGTTTAGATCTCCAAGAAGGACTGATGTATGAGGTTTCACTCTATTAGTATGTGTACAAATACATAACGAGCAAATTTTCCAAAATCCTGTATGGGGACTCTCACCATATGCAATGCTTGCAAACATCAAAGGATGCTCAAATCCAATCTGCTGCACCTTACCAATACCAAAGTACCTGAAGATCCTTGCAAGACAAATCTCCAAGACAAATAGCAGTGACAAGCTGCCATGACTACCCACTGGCTTCACTTCACCAGCTGCCAATAGAATAGTGGGTGCAGAATAAGTATATATAATCATCAGCCAAAAATTTCAGGCAAACCAATATGCAGACATCTGTTTCAGTTTCAGTCAGAATTCTGGAAGCATTAGGAAGACATGGTCATGATGTTGGGCTAGCAATCAAGAGACATAGCTATGATTGATTCCCAATAGCTTTGGCATGGTGGCTAATAGGAATGTGTATGCTCTTGCAGCATGGTTTATTAGAACACAGCATACTCCTCAACAAAAAATCAAATTTGACCTTTCTAAACTGTTACACCATGAATCTCCAACAAACTTGACTCTAAAACCTGTCAAGTCCCAACAAAGAGGTTTTGAGCTTGGTCAAAAGCTCAATTGCTGGTTCACTTTTCACCTTTCTAATTTCAAACTTCAACTATTCAGTCCAAAGCATTCCAAAACTAAAATGCAAATCAGTCATTTGGCAGATATTTACCAGCCGGATTGAGCTGTTTCAACAGGCCCCCATAAGTGGAGTACAGAACTCGATCTTTTGCCCCTGTGCGGTGCTTGTCATTGTGCTTGCAAAAGAATTTGAGCTGGTCAAGAGTACACAGACCAAGAGTCTGTGTCAGCAGGAGAAAAAGCCAGTTGATCTCCCTCTTCTTTTCTGCAACAATGGGTTTCACACAATCACTTTGATGGCACAATGTACAATCAAGCAGTCGGGGAACCATCCAATGCTTAGGGGCACGATCATGTAAGGAATGCTTATTCTCCATGAAGTATCTGTCCAGTTGCGCAAATGTCGCCTGCAGGGCAAAAAAAACATGGGAATCAAATCATGGCTCCACAGTATCCATAGCAGACACCATGAGAAAACAAAACCCTTAAACCCTGATGCATGAGCAGTTCAAAGTATGCAGGAAGACATCAATGTGGTGATCTATGGGAAGACAACTATGGACCAGACCAGGGGTGCCAATTGTCACCATTTGTTTGCATTGTCTCCAGCTGTCTGTGAGATTCCTTCAAGGAAGTCTTCACCCCAATGAGAGCTTTTGCGGTGATCAATCATTGCCCGACTGGCCAACCACACCCATGTTGACGAAGTCAAAGTCAATGTCCTGAAAGAGGACTTCAAATAGTCACTTTTGACCAATTTGGATCGAACTGTACTAGATTGTGGAAGTTTTGAGTTCTCTCACCACAAACAACAAATTTCATGGAAGCAAAAATCCAGTTGCTACATATGAAGTTTGTTTTTTTTTTGGGGGTAAATTCCAAGAGCAAGCTTACAATATCATGGGTTACCAACTTCGTGATCAAGAATAGTGAAAAAACCACCATTCTTTTCCAAGTGCATGTGCCCACCACAGACAAATTTGTCTGTACAAAGTGTGAACAGAAATTATTTCACAGTACCTACCTCTAAGCTGACTTCGACTGTTGTCATTCCATCACAACGTTTGCACTGAACCTCTCCTCTGATGCTGGTAATTCCAAGGTGCAAAATCCATTCAAGACTGTAATTTTTGGCTCGGTACTCAGTTGACCATGGAAATGGAGGTTGAATGTGCAAGCCTTTCTTCTTCAAGGGAGCAGCACTTCGCTCGCCTGAAATATTCACACAACAACAAACAAATGTCTATCAAATTGCAGAGAAAATCTCCACAACAAGAATAATTTCAGAAGTTACACAGTCGTAACCTTATGAGCAGCCTTGCTCACAAAGTGTGGTCAGACCATCCACCATCATAAACAGCAGTGACAAGCTGCCACAATTACCCACTGCTGACTTCATCAGCTCCTGATGGTGGGTGGGTGGGTGAGTGGGTGGGTGTAGATAAGTGTGTATAACCAATCCACCAACAATCTCAAGGAAACAATATAAAACATCTGCATCCTGAGTTTCTGTCTCGTTTCCAGAAGAGCAACAGGAAGAAGACTCAGAAGTCATGATGTTGGCTTGGCATTCAAGGGACGTAGCTCATAAAAAACAAACACAACAACAACAACAGTCCAAGGCCAAAATTTGAAGACGCGAAGATCCACCAATTTCTGCACTAAGATGGCTGTGAGATGGTAATCTGGTGTCAGCGAGATAGCATCCATTCCTATATCTACCCTAACGAGAAAACTAAACCTTAAGTAGAAATCCCAGGGGAATTGCAAAGAAATCAGAGTGGAGGGGAATTTGCAGAACTGTGTGAGAGAAAGAGAGAGTGGACTGACTTGAGGAGGAAGGCGGTGGTGTGCGCACTGGTGTGCGGCGAGGTCGATACCGTTCCTCTTCTTTAGATTGCGAGAGTTGTTGATGCTGTCGTAGATGATGGTATTGTGATGATTGCGAGGATCGAGAGGAGCCGGGAGGTCCGAGAGTGAGCCTCAAGCTATCCTCCTCGTCCTCTGGGTCGTCGCTCATGGAGGAAGTTCGGGAATGGTCGAGCTTGGCTCTCTTCATGGGCGGTGGTTCGGCCACCGTGCCTGACTACGTTCAAGAGCCCGTGTCAGACTCCGATTCCTGACCTCTCCAACATCTACTGCCAATCTCCTCCTCAATTGCTTCCCCGATCCTCCTACTTCCCTGCTGCCGAATTCCCTTTTGACGCCAATCCCTCCCTTGTATATGTCCTATGCTGCAGCAACTGCACCATTCACTGCTTGCTGCTGCTGCGGAATCCTCACTTCCCACAGGATTCAGCCGCCCCAAACCAGCAGCAACAAAGCATTGCACGTGAAAACAAGAGCCAGAGATTCAACCACCACCACCCTCTGCTCAAGACGGAAAAACACGAAAGAAAAAAATGAACCCAAGATTCTTCAACGCCCACAACGCAACTTGTGACCGAAAACAAATGACCCAAGAAGAAGAAGAAGATGATGATGGTGATGAAAGTTTTTGGCAGTGCAGTGGCAGAGAAGGAACAAAAAACAAGCCAAGAATCTTAGGAATGTGTTGCAGATTCACAGTTTGTGGATGGAAGAAAGGAGTGAGCAAAAAAGCAAGAGCAAGAAGTCTCAATGAATGAAAAAAGTCGGAAAAGCAAGCAAGGGAGCTGTTGCTGCGGCTGTATTTCTAGAAGACTGAAGAAGAAGAAGCAAATGATGAAACAGAAAAAGTCGTGCAAGAAATCTTCAAACCATGACTACTACTCCTGACAACGACGACAAACCCAACTCCCTAATTCTACGGATCTGACGCACCTCTCCAAAGAGAAAAAAGAGGAACACAACCAAAGCGCCATGATTGCAGTATTATCTGAAGAAGTCTCGCATGACGCAAGACAGAAAAGCCAGCAGCGAGGAGCGCATCATGACCTAGGTAGGTATGCACCTCGACGACCACCCAAAAATTGCAAAAAACAAAACCGGGAGGAAAAAGCGGCAAGAGAAACCCCAAAACAAAACCCTAGGTCAACAGCAACGGCAGTGAAGGACAAGTGCCGCGCGTGGAAGAAGCGAATTAATCACGCCACCGTTTTGAAGAAGCTTTGTGTGTTTTATTGTTCGTATTTCTCGCTCTCTTTGCGAAAATTTAGCACTTGGGTCGTGAAGCTAAGGAGGGAAGGAATCGATGATGTCGATGAGAGGAGGATGACGGAGAAAGACTCTCTCTCTCTCTCTCTCTCTCTCTCTCTCGATCTGTGGTGAGCTTTGAAATGGGTTTCTTCATCGAGGGGGGTGTGGACTCTGGAGGGGAATCGTCGTGGACTTTGATTTTTGGGGAAGCAATTCTTGGGCAATTTTTTTCTGGGGGTTTTTTCTCCCCCCTTGTTTGTTCTCGGATCTTCCCGAGTTTCAGAAGAGATGTTTGTTTCTCTTGGGTTTGCATAGTGATATCTGGTATGTGCTTTTCCTACATTGGAGGTTGGAAGAGTTATTAGGGTTTAGGGTCCAACGAGTCTGTCTGTGCAATCCGAGCTTTGTGCTTGTTTGGGTTTGGATTTTTTTTGGGTCTTTAAAGTATTGACGCTTTTGCTCGTGATGCAATCGACTTTGAAAACAGTGGATTTTTCATTACTTGAACATCTGAAATTGTTGAAGGGTGGTACCTAGTTTAGAATTCTTCTCTTCATCTTTTTATCATCAAAACAATTCATACTCTGTCCTCAAAGCTCTTCAAAGCTTTACTGTCTTGGTTTCTCTCTTAAAGATTGAATTCTCCGTTAACACTCATGGTCTTCTTCCAAATCACCTTAAGTCCTCCATCACTAAAGCTCTTTCCAAAATGGGTTGTTGAATTGGTTGAAGCGTGGTTAGTGTTTTAGAATTCTTCTCTTGATCTTTTTATCATCAAGGAATTCATACTCTGTCCTCAATGCTCTTCATCCTCTTCAAAGCTTGTTTCTCTTTTCGACATTGAATTATCCATTTACTCAAAGCATCTGAAATTGGTTAAATTAACATGTGTATTAATTTGTTTTTTCGTATCCATGTTGGTGGATAGGGAAAAAGAGTGAGGTAATTATAAAATGGAGGTAGTTATTAGGAAAGGTGGGAGATAGTTATTAAGAAAGTTAATAGGAAAAGTCAGTAGTAGTTATTAAGAAAGAAATGAAGCTTGAAAATGAGGTAGTTATTTCTGAAATTGTCTTTGGAATGATCCATGGACGACCATCCCAAGGATTTCAAAAACTCCTGAAGGATTCCCAAAAATCCCTCACATACCAGTTCCGATTACTTGTCACCGGAATTATAACAGTTCTTTCCGCTAGGTAATGACCTCGAATGGCCGTTCTGGGAATTTTGGGTAAGAACTTGACACAGCAGCTCTGGAAATTTGGGTAAGGACCTCGGACAGGTGTTATTGAAACTCGGGTCCTGAGAGCCTAGCATACGACCGCTTTCCCAGAACAGCCATAGTATCAGTTATTACCCTAGATCCCCATTCCTAAAAGAGCCCCATTGACAGTCCTGACCCTACACAAAAACATCCCTACCCTCAGCGTTCATTCCTAGAATGTCCTGGCTATAGACTTCAGGGGCAAACCCAATCATTCCTTTTCCTTGTTGAGGCTTCTTTGTGTGGTCCGAGCCTACGGCAGACCTTCCAGAAATTCTCAGATGCTCTTGCGAGCACCAGAGGGGGGTTGGAAATAGTTTTCAACCAGCAATTGACGCGTCTCGGATTCACCTCACTAACTGCGTCATTGCCCCAAGCGCAAAGATATTGAACATTACGAACAGAGGAGTATTTGTACTGAGTCACGAGAAAAAAATTTGTCAATTGATATGGGACTAAAACAAACGTGGTTGTGTTGCTCCTGTTGAGGAGAATTTTTTTTCACTTTTGGGTTCTCATTTCAGTCTTCATTTGCAAGCTGCATCTTCTGTACAAACTTTAGCAACCTCATTGCACGAAGAGGAGGTTTGTGACTTAGCTTGCATCTTCTGTCAGTAGTCTTTTAAACAATCTCATTGCACCAAGAGGAGGTTTGTGGCTTAGCTTGCATCTTCTGTACAGAGTCTTGGACACAAGGACCGTGATCATCTGTCTGTGGCAATGATCCCTGGAACCCAAAAACTCCCCTTGGCACACATGACATGATCATCAGTTAGTGATCCCTGGAACTCAAAACTCTCCCTTGGGGCACATGACATATGTTAAATCCATTTCCTGTACAGTGTTTGTTGCCACAGGGAGGTGATAACCTAAACAAAAGAAAATTTGTCAATGTGAAAGAATAGCTCAATGGTCTCCTCAAACATGTTCATCAACACCCTTGATAGGGTTTGTTACTGACAGAAAAGTGTGACTTGACCACTGCAAATATGGAAATAGAAGCCAACATGAGTTTTTAGTCAAGGTTTTTAAGCCTGTTCTGGTTTGGAAGCTGAGAACATGATAAAGTTATTGCGGCGGATGGATTTGTAGTCCACAAATCCACATATTTGGCACAGCTCCTCAAGCTCTGCTGCATCCCAAGATCTAAGTGTGGAGCTTGATGATGCTTGCTTCAATATCTGCAAAGCACATAAGAGTTCAAAGAAAACATTTGATTGAGATGTATGAGTTGAATCCAAGGAAGGACATGCAGACATGCAGATAGTGAATGTTGGCTGGTACCCAAAGGAAACTCAACCTTATGAGATGTGCAGAGAACATGGAAGATGCATAAGAAGACACAAGTAATATGAAATTTCTAATTGACAATGTCCATCACCATCCTCACAGTTGACATTCTTCGGGGACTAGCTACTGTGCTCAGAACTATCTTGGCTACCAATGAAAACACTTAATATGAGGACAGAGAGATAAGAGAGAGAACAGAGACAGAGGAGCTCTTCTTAAGATGGAGACTTGTGCAAACGCACCTTGCGGAGTTCCTTATTACCAAAGTCTATGAGTTGTGGGGTGAGAAAGGTAGTAGCCACAAAAACACCACCAGGTTTCAAGATGCGGCTGATCTCTGAGACCTGTAAAGAAGAGCTGCGTGAGGTGTCAACTGGAAAAGACAACATGGCAACTTGATGCCAGAGCTATGTATGCCATGAAAAGACCAAGTCTGAAAAGACAAGATCCACATGCATGTCTATTGTCACACTGCAAGAAATTCATAAAAGAGAAGTGAATGGAACTTGTGAATCAGTTCTCACCCCAGCAGCTGGAGAAGGCCAGCAATGAATGGCCGCTCCAGCATGCACTGCATCAACTGAACCTGTTGCAAAAGGCAGCCTTGCCACATCTGCCCTGACCAGTGCTATGTTCCTGATAATTTACATACAACCATGTAACCATCACAATTGGAAATCCTAACTAACACCAACTATTTCTAAATAGTCAGAGGGCATACAGAGTTTCCTGTTTCAGTTTTGCAACTTGAATCTGTGGTTGTTTTCAGCAAGTAAAGGTGAGAGACAGTTAGGTGCATACATTGTAGACAGAGATCTGTCTTGCTTAATAAACTCATAAGTCTGCCGAAGCATATTCTCTGAAAAATCAAGTGCAATTACTGCTTTAAAGTCTCCACTTTGAGCAAATCGTCGAGTAAACAGGCCACTGCCACAGCTGACATCCAGCAGAACCCCTCCTACAGTTGGTTTCAAGAAGTCTTGAGCCATCTTCAACTGCCAAAGTCATCCATGCATTGCTGTTAGAGACAAAGTTTAAAGCAACAACAGAATGTGCAGATTGACCAGGTGAATTGGGAGCAAGAAACAGCAAGACCCATAAGAATGACAAGAAGAAGAGCTGGCACCTCTTCATCAGGACCTGGAAATCCAGATCTCCTGAAGTTTTGACGCCATCCCCGCTCGTATACAAATGAAACCCAGGGACTCCTGCATCCATCATTAGTACTCTCAAATTATTTTCTTCACTCCCAGGCATGCATAGCTCAGGAAAATGTCTACCAAAACAATAGCAACACACACTGGGTTTTTTCTGTCCAGAAAACATAAGAACAACAAAAAGAGAAAACCTCTCAATGTTCAATACTCAGACCTTCTCCAAACCTGACATCTTGGTACATCAGAAGCCAGATTTGCATGCTTGGAATTTGTTTGTATAACCAGCTCTTCTACAAGCCTGACATGATATCTGTTGCTCAGGCACATTACCATAAGCCACCGTAGACCCTAAACCCTGAGGCTTGGAGATGCCAAGCCAGCAATCTTACAGATGAGAGTATACTGACCACTGCACTTGACGAAGCAAAATCCATTTAGCATTCAGTCTCTTTACTTGGATTCTGCCCTTTTCCATGTATCTGAATTGCAGCCAAGGAATAGTACCTGAAGAGCTCTGTTCCAGATGCTTGAATTTCCTGATACTCCCGGGCCCTAGCCAGCAAAGTGAGGTCCAAATAGACATCTCTAGTTGAATAACTTCTTCTGCACCTTGCACAAGAGAAAGCTGACCTCGATACTGCTGCCCTGCAAGCAATTGTAAAAACTACATCATCACACTCTTGCTAAACTGGTTGTTTGCTTTGAAAGAGAGTTCTTGCATAATCGGTGGAGGACCTGATTTTTACAGTAGCAAACTTAAGATTTCCACTCTTGATGAGTAAAAGGGGCTACAAGCCAAAGAAGATTTAGGGAAGTATAAGCATCGCGAGTACGTACATGTTCAAGCCTGCAGGACCCTTCCTTATGAGAGGCTCGAAGCAGATCGGGCAACACAGTAGCTCACTGGTTGATAAGTCCTCCTTGTTCACCGCCACGCTTGGCTCCTGGCACGAAGAAGAAATCGTGAAATGCGATTCACGAAGAAATTCAATACACTACTTACACGAAGAAAATGTGGTCGTAGGAGCGAATTAGATTGCAAATTAGATCGCTCTTCATCACCACGACATCATGACTTGCAAAGAATTCAAAAGATTGCAGAGAGAGATGGATGGTCCCATACGGAATCGTCAACCACTGACGTAGTAGCCATTGCTCTTGAAACTGCTGCTTTTCGTGACCTCCAACGAGTCTGCTGCAATTTTGTTGTAGACCTAGGGCAGCAACTTGCAGCTCCATAGCTGACAAAACGCAAACGCTCTTGGATGGGCAAGGTGACAACCCGAAACTGGACAGTGCCCGAGGAATGGAGAACGAAACGCCGCTGCACCACCGCTGCAGGAACGGTCGTCGCTGTTCTCATCCTGATTGTCATCTTCAACGCTACTACTACAGCTGCCTCAAAATCCCTCCCGAATAACAATAACAATTCGCGGGGGATGCTCAAACTGAAGCTCTTTCAATTTCAAGCCAAATCTACAGTGCTATTCGAACTGAAATTCCTCTTCTGCAAAAAGAAAAGATGTCAGATCAATCGCCGAATCCGTCATCCATCATCACTTCGCTTGAATCGCAGACGCAACCTGACATCATCAAGCTCCTATAATTGAACTTCTTCCTGTTTATTTGTTTTTTCTTTTTTTTCTTGAAAACAAAAAACACTCTATTACTCCAGAATACTCTTCCATAACGTCCGATCTTTCGCAACCAAAAGACAGACACACTCTGCACAACCTGAAGTTCTTTTTCCAAATAAAATCTCTTCAAAGCACAATCCACAGTGACTCAAACCAGACAAAATTGACTACAATTATCCACTAACCACCCAAAAAAAACTCCGAAAATAGCAATTTCATCTCAAACTTGCAAAGCCAAGACTAACCTGCAATCGTAGGAAACTCCAGTACAAGCTTGCAAGTAGTATCAGGTGCAGAGTAAGTCCAAATCATTTGAGCACAAAAGCGCAGAAACTCGGCCTACGATGTTACAAACGGTTCTAAAAACTTCACAATCTTGGAACAATTCTTGAGAAGTGAAGCTAATCTGTAGCAATCGGAGAATCCACTGTTTCGAAAAATTTCTGCGCTAAGTACATTTTTTCTATTCACTAAATTCTCTCGCGCGCTCCTTGATGGCTCGCGCACCAAAAGAGTTGTGTTGTGGCGCCTGGTGCAACCAGAGCTAATATGACAACGACGCCGTCGTGCGTTTGGCGACAGCGTCGCAGAGGTAGGGAGTCAGCGACGGGAACGTCGGCGACCGCGGGAGCGTGTCGACGTGGAGCTATGTGAGACAGAGAACCCACGCCTCCTTTTTCGTAGAGGGCGGGGGTGGTCTTACACCTACTCCTCAAGCATGGGAGGGATCTTACACCTATAAGTAGGTATACAAACCCTAAGGTCACAAACATTAACAAAATAAGGGCATGCGCAAGGTGAAATTGAGCACAAGCTCAATTTCAATAAAGCTCATGGCTAAAGGTTTTATCGAGTTTAAAGATTTTTTTTTTTGTTTGTGATACTCAACAAATAGCATAAGAAAAAATACCATGGAGCATTTCCAAAGAAGAATGCCCATGCCTATGGGCATTCTTCTTTTGAAATGCCCTAAAAGTTTTTACACTCTAAACCTCACTCTTTAAATACACTATAAATTTTTGAGGTCTTTACACCCTCTAAAACATATACTAGATTGCTTTCCAATTGACAACCATAAGATATTTTACAAACTCGGCAACATTGGAAATTGAGCAATGGAATTTCAACTTTTTAAAATGTGTCTATTAAAACTAATTATCATTGAAGTTTATGAAGCATGAATGGCTAATGTAAACTACATGTTGATGTTCAAGGTACAATGCTACAAAAAGAAAACAAGAACTTACAAAAAAGGAAAGAAGCCACGAAAAAAAATTCATAATTATAAATAGTTTCTATGCACCTCTTAGCAAGCCATCATTCACAATAGGATCTTGACCAACATTAATGCCAAGAAACCAAACTACACCTTTTAGCTTGCCAAACTTATAACACAATTCCCACTAATGAATTGACAACCAAATGGATTCCTTGTGGAATGAAATTTATCTTAATGATTATTTATGAAAACTTCCAATTAGTGAATAGTTATTAATGAACAAAGTATATAGCAATTAGGTTGTTTTAAAATTGATATGCTAATGGTATGTTTGCTTGCAATGACTAGGGTAACAAAAAATTCAACAATGTCTATTACATCTTCAACTCCCAACCAAATAAAAGTATTCACTGAACATTTAATAACCAAAAGCCTTTCTCTTTCAAAAACTACTTTAATCTTCTACTATGGCATGTTGACAAATCTAAAAGATTCATTATTGTAAACAAGGTTTTGTTTGTGGATGAGGCCAAAAACAAATGTGAAAACATACAGTTTCATGGAAACATACTCATTTGTGGTGCTTGACTTTTTTACTTACTTTAGACATCTATGAATAATGTTGCGATTTTTTAAGAAGCTTCTTCTTCTTGTCCATCTTGATCCAAAAAGAAAACTAATGTCTTCCTTGTTGGAAAAGACATGGCAAGAACATACAAAAAGACAAACACACACTAGAATGAAATTTCAAATTTATGGCAATATGGCACAAAAGAATTGTTACTATTACAAAGAAGTTCCTTTCATTTACAAATTGAAAAAATAAAGAGTCAAAGATTTGCTTGAGGAAAAATTTGCCTTGGAAATCAAGCAACAATTTCTTTCAATGTGTCTAGTGAGAAGCAAACAAGCCGAAGAAAGCAACTCATAGCTTTTTGCACATCGAAGACTTCATTTTCTTCCCTAGTATTATACCTTTTTTTGACATGGAAAGAAAATGAGAGAGGGGGGGGAATCGCATTCAACCAATAGTTTATAACTTCTCTCTTTTTAAACAAAAGAGACACAAAAATTGTGAAAAAATATGTATGATATTTCTTTTAGACTCAACTAAGGTGTGTTTGTGCAAGATCATCATGAACAACTTGCAACATTAACATTCAACCATTAAGGAGTTGCAACTTGTTGCTACAATGATAATGTTAAAAGTAAGTAGGTGCTCTACTAGGGTTATAGTTGGGTCAAGTATGAATAGTAGTAGTAGGTTGGGTAAGTAAAGGATATATTGTCATATTCATTTTGTCATAACTAGTTATATTCAAGATAAATATAAAGTTATTGAAGAATAGGTTTACCCCTATTTGTGTGTTGTCCATTACTATTCCAATCATGGCAATTCAACAAAACCTATATGAGATTGACGACAACCCATGATTAGTGATTACAAATGCCCAACCAACAATGGCAACATGCAAAGTTGACTACCATAATCCACATGAACATCACCATATTTTTTAACTTAAATGAAAATTGAGATCCAAATGATGCCAACTCTTATATGTATACACAATTAAGCTCAAAAGCTTATGGAAAACAAATTTGAATTGAAACACTTGCAAAAGTGTTTTTTTATAATGTTCAATGTTTTCTTCACTTTGGCCACCACTCTAATCACCACCTACTCTAGATAACCATTTTTAACCAAAATGTAATGACTTTTTAGTGCAATGGAAAGTTTCTTAGTTTTAGTTTAAAAGGAAAGTCAACTTACATTCAATTGTTCTTACATTTTCTTTCTAAGCTTTATAAAAGTCCAACTACCTAATTTTGCTACATGTATTCATGGAGGTGGTGATGAATGATTTGGAAAGGGAGGCTAGTTTTAGACATATTTGATGTTGTGATGTGCTTGTGAAGAATTCTCAAATTGCAATCAAATTCATTTAATAAGTAAGTCATTTGTGAATGTTTTCTCATGCTCATATTATTATTATTTTGAAGATTGTTTAGTGTTATAAAAAATTCTTTTGTTCTTTGATTTTATTTATTCAATTGTTAACGAGTCCTATGCATTCCTTTACAAATGTGATGGATGTGCACTATGTTATAATATCATTTGTAAATGGTCAATAGGTTCAATAGATTGTGGTCCTTATAAGTAATAAAGGAATATTAATTGTGACACCAATTTCAAATTAATTTTCATTAGATGATGCACACACAAGCTTTCCAACCTTTGTTTTTCCAAATGCAGGTCCACACATTACAATCATGGGAATTGAAAATTATTGCACTTAATTCCAAGATGGATATGGGTACCAAAATCCAACTAAGATATGTAAATGGAAACTTTGTTCAAGAATCTTTCTTTTTTTCATTTTCAACAAGCATGTAAATGTCGTTCCATGAGGTTTGGAGTTTATCCTTAGCCTTGTATACAAGAAGGGTGGTTCATAACACTCATGTCAAGTATTTATTACAAAGCATTACGGGTCTATTTGTTGTTTGAATCCAATTCAATGTGAATAAAGTTCTAACTCTCTTTTTTTGTTTGAGGATTTATCTTTAGAGTGTGGCTTTGGAGTTTCATCTTTCATGTTTTGAAATCCCAAAGCACCAAAAGAAGTTGATCTAATAATGAACCACATTTTTCCTTGTTTTAAGATGCAATATGGAAACAAAGGTGGGAATCTCATTGAAGTGGAAACATGAGTTCACAAAAAACATTGAAATGCAAAGAAGGGCCAAAGGGCCCACCCCCTTCTATATTGTGTGGCATCTTTAGGCTTTATGGTTAATTTTGTTACCCTTGCCATATTTTTCACCATCCTTTTAAAAAACAATACAATTTTTATGTATCTTCCTAAATTTCCCTTCATATACATCATCCTTCATTGAAGATAACTTTCTTGAATACAATCGAGATAATATACATCTAGTGAAGGAAACAAAAAGTTCACTATCTAAATTGGTATCTAAATAGCCCTTGGCATTTTATATCATTATATTTACATGGAATGATGTCCAATAATTTATTTTTAGTGGTGCTTCCCCCTCTCCATCATGTTTGTATTTTTTTACACCATTTATTTTTTTATTACATTTCCTTCCCAATCTTAGGTCATATCTTAGACCTAGGGTCTTAATTAAATAGTCCACATGAGGTTAAGGTTGCAAATGTCCTTTTTTCATATCTTTATGTAACATGTTTATCTTATTTTTAATTTATTACTTATCCATTTCCATCATTTCAACAGTCTCTTAAATCTTTTGATGTATCTTATATCTCAACATTTTTGGTTAGTTTTAAATAGGCCTATGGTGTCTCAATAGTCCACATAGGGCTTTAGCTTGTTGCAAGTGTTTGTTGTTTCTTCCCATCTTTTTCCATAACATTGAATCATTTCAACTATATGATGAACTTGAATGTATTTAAAAGTTGAGCATATGTAATCACATTCCTTACTTATAGGTGTTGCATGAGCAACCATTTTGTTTAGAAAACCTTGACTAATGTTGGCAATGACACTTTCCCTTATGTCATTTTGCACCTCTAACTTGTTCTTGTCTTCTCCCATTCAAAAGCTCATTGGAAAAGGTTAAATAAATGAGGAACAAAATTTCAAAACGACTATAACAACACAACTCTTATACCATTTTTTTTTACGAGGTGGTTTATGGATTTTGCCCCCAAAAAAAACCTCTAGTGAGTCCATGTCACTTCATATGCATTTGAGATCTTAAATGAAATCTTGGTCAAATTTGAAACATTGTAGTTAGGGGGTGCTTCGAGGCTTGCATGACAAAGTTGGAGTTTTCAACATTAAATTTAATTCAAAATTTCCTTTAGGAGTTGAACCCAAATAAGGCATGGGTACATTGGAATTTGAGTTGTAAAAAAAGATTCAGAAAAGAAAGAGGGCCCTATTTTTATCATAAAGGCCCTTGTTTCTTTTTTGAAAACATTTTTTTCCTTATTTTTTTCCCTCCCTTTCTCTTTTTGTTGTTGGCAAGGGAGTACCCAAATGTTGTTTTGGTGTGTGGGAAACATCCTCAAGCATGAAAATTATAGTTGCAACAAAGGAGGTGAGGTATGGGTGTGAAGAAGGAGGCACAATGGTGGGCGGAGCTTGGAGCTTTATCGCCATTACAAGCAGGAGTCTACGTGCACCTGAACTTGGGGTAAGACTGTTAAGTTTGGCATGTTTGCAAGCTTTGAGTTTTTCAAAAGATGTTTGGATTAATAAGGGGCCAAAGGGGGGGGGGGTCCAATTTGGACTTTTTTCTCTTTTTTTTTCCAAAAATCCCAAACCTACAATTCAAAAAGAAACATGTTCGACACCAATTTAAACCTACATTTATTTTATTTTATTATTACTATTATTTTCTTCCATTGCACATGGAGATAGTTTTCATCCATCTATTTTTCATCCACCAAACAAGGATAAAAAATCCTTAATTTCTTTTTGATGGTTCATGGCCTATGACTGGACAATTAAAAAAAATTAAACAATTTCCAAATTAATTCTAAAATAATCAGGCATTTTTTTTCCAAATTTCATATCTTTGGTGTACAAGGTTGGATTTGGGTGTCATGTGCACCATCAAAGTCTTGGAAAGGAAGCCTATGCATGTGGAAAATTTTAATTTAATTTGAAATGCAAATTTTTGAAAGCTTTATGTGTGGAACCATTTTTTGTTGGATTTTTGACATCTCGACACTTGGATTTATGAACACCCATTCCTATGATCAATAGGTGGTGGAATGTTGCACCATTAACAAATAGGGAAAGCCATGCCATCAAATTTTTAATTTCTACACATTTGAACATGAATTACAAAAATGGGAATTCATGTTGTATGAAACATTCATTCCATTTTGTGTTTTTTGGGGTTACACCTATGTTTTAGCCTTGTTTGTGGGAAATGTTGACATTAGATGGGCTTGTTATTTCATGACAAGTTCTTGAAACATAAATTTCAAATACCACATGGATAGTTTGTCATTATGTGACAAGTTCTTGGGACACAAGTTACCATGTTGAAGGTTGCCAATCAAAATCCAATTTATGCATTTTCCACTAAACAAGGTTGGATGTTAATGTGAAAGGGTTAGGTTGTAAATTTTAACATTGTTGTGGACATTCTTAAATTTGATCACAAAATTGTTCCATTGATTATTTATGATGATGGGATCAAGTTAATGGTTAATAGATCACAATTGTTGTGTTCAAAATGAACCTCGTGTTTGTTTGGCCCTATGAAAAACATTATTGGTGGGTGTAAATGGTTTGGATTAAGGTTAGATTACACCAAAAGTTCAACATGCCTTGCAAATTAAAGTTGGAAAACATGATTTAAGGATAGGGTTGACCACAAAAATGTCACAAATTTCCAAAACAAGGGATATTTCAAGTGGCACTAGTGGGGTTACAAGGTAAAGGATGTGGTTTAAACCACTAACATTGCATCATTAACATCTAAAGGAGATTCTTCAGATTCCTTAGATATAGTTTTGATTGAACCCATCACATCCTTATTGTGGGACATGGACAAAATGTATGGAATTGCCACAAGGGCATGTCCATATTTGGAGGTGGTTGGTACTGTCAAACATGATGATTTCATCCAAGAATTTCAAAGTTGGTGTGATTTGTAACAAATATGCAATCCCCAACTATTCATGTGTTTCATGGCATGGAAGGGGTTGTTTTAACATCTTGAGGGGCCGCCAATGGATGACTACCATGAATTTAAGTGTAACCATGATGTGAAAATTAAAAAGTGGTAATTATATTCATTGCCCAATTATGTTTCGATCACTAAGGGAATTATGGCCCCCAGTGCTACCTCAACTTCATGTACAATTATAATAACTCCCAATAATCATTTAGTTAACATAAGAAAGAAATGTAAATGGAAGTAGGAACATTAGTGGTGCAACCATTGAAAATGGTGGTGCTAGCCATCCCACTAATGACGAGGTCATGTGTTGGGATTTAACTTTGTTGTGGAGTTCTTCCAATAGTTACAAAGAAAATACCAAAAGATTTGAATGAATAAATTATGAAATTTATAGGAATTTAGACACAGACCACATGAAACTTGCTTACATGAAACAGATGCTTGAATGGGGTGATTGATTAATGTGACTTAGAGAGTCACAAAAACATAAGATGTCCAATTTTGGTATAAAATTTTAAACAATGAATTTATGTGAAAGGTGAAAAATGTTATATTCCTTTTAACTTTTGCAAATGTGTTCCTTTTGTTAGAATGTATCAAGTTTAATATGACAAAGGAGCATATGATAACATTGGGTTTCAACATGGACACCCCAAGGAGTTTTTCATTTCATACACAATTGTCTGCCCCACAATAACATGGTCAATCAAATAAGGTTGCATCACAAAAGGGTAAATGCTAGAAATAAGGTCCTAACAGAATTGTCGTGTAGCACGATGCGGACACAAAAGGATGGACAAGGGTTTTCCTTTCACCCATTTTTTTAGGGTAGCAATAATTAAATCTGATTTGTTAGAATTATGGAGGGAATCATTCCAAAGATTGTCCACAAAAATGCAAAAGACATTATTTATTTTCATCTAAACAACTACATTGTGGTCATTGTGGCAAGGATGGTTAAATGATGCTAATCATTTTTTCCAATTCCACCCAAAATTGCTCCTAGACAAATCCCAATCCAACAATGGAAATCAAAGGGTGTGATCATAGTCAAATAAGCCAAAAACCATGTTGGACGACCAAAAAACCATCAATTTTTTTTCAAAGATATTTATGTAATGCCACTTTAATGTCATGTTGATCAAGGAAATTTGTGCAAAATGATTTATATGAATATTGAGGAATTCAAAAATATATATTTAATTTAATAAATTGAGTTTTGGTTTAATAAAAGACTTTTGAACTTTAACGCCTCAAAATTAGTTTTATAAAGCATTGGGTTAAGGATTCTTTTAATACATGAATTTTGATGGAAAATATTGAAATGATGATAACCTACCATCCACATACGAAAAACATTCATAATTTTAAAATTGTGATACATGAAATTTTTTTAAATTCAAAATATAATTTCAAAATGTTCAAATTTCAAGAGTCATTTGTTAGATTAAATGGGTCATAATGTATATGACATTTAAACAAAATTGTGGCTTATGATACAAAAAAAACTTAAGCTTAAAGTAGTTATCATATTTTAACATGATTTGAAATTATGATCAATTTTCAAGGTGAAATGTAAAATCTCATAAAATTTGTACACTTAAAAAATCATATTTATTAAAAAATAATTAACACAAGTAATGTAATTTATTGGGGGAATTTTAAATATTTTTAAGAACATGTTACAAAAAAATCCTTCAAAAATTCCTTTCTATGAAAAAATCAAATTGTTCAAAAAAGGCCCATTTGTGGTTGAGTCCTTTGTCATTATTGGCTCATTTGATTATGATTGCACCCCAAATGCAAAATGGTGGCAAAAGTATTTAAAGAAAAATTGCTTCAAGCAAAGGTGCAATTACTAAATCAAATTAAGGACAAAATAATACCATTGAAGCTATATTTGCATGTTTGTTAGCACTAATGATAAGTTTGGTTGCCCATTAAGTTTGAATAATCCTAGGGGGCAAGATGAGCCGAAATCCTCTTTTAATTCTTATACAAGTTTGGGATTTTTTTATCGAACAAAATATGTGGGAAATTTAATGTCAAGGTGAAAACACACTAGAGTGACTAGAAAATGTTCACAAATATTGTTTTTCAAAATTGTGTAACTTTCAATTTCCACCAAGCCAATGATAAAAGGGGTTTTCATAAAATACATTCAAAATAAGGTATTTCACATTACCAAATAATGTAATTATCAAAGGAACTTGGACATGTTTTTATTAATATTGAACAATTAAAAAATATATTTATGGGGAAATAGGACACGTACAAATGTACTACAAAGTGAAAATATAGTTTTAAAAAAATTTAAATAATTGTAAAACTTGATGAAGTACTTAATTATATATTGAATATGAGTTCATTGTACCATTCAATTACAATTGAAAAGTTCAATTGATATGATTAATACACCAAAATGTATCCTAATTCATTCTAGGTTTCATTAGATTTTGAGTGAATTTGAACATTTTTACCATGGTGAAACTAGTCAACCCCTTAGTGAACAAGGACTAGTTACTACAAATAGTGAATTGATCCAATAGTACCTAGTGAAATACAAATTTACCAAGCCATTTCATTTGCTAATTAATTAATTCGGCATCATGAAAATCGATTAAATTTAGATTATTTAATAATATTGATAATTTCATGATTTTTAGCTTATGAATTATTAACATGTGTCACTACTTATGTTAAGTTAAAAACCTAGCTTAAGTACATAGGCCATGTAGTAAACCTAAGTAGACACCTATTCTAGGAACTACATAAAAAAATATTTGGTCAACTTACCATTGTTGACCACAGACACACCATTTGTGAGGTTTGATCCATCGACCTTTAGGATGGAAACAAATACCCTTACCATCAAACCACCACACTTGTTGTGATGTGTTACATTGCATTATATTTATCAAATACTTCATTTTAAACATTATAAAAACATAAATTTTGAAAATTCATATATTATTAAAATTTTGTCCAAATGAAATGATTAAAGTTTAATTTAATTTTTTTTCAATAATGTACATAACTGCATTTATTTCCTTTTGAAAGTGCAAAATCATTTGAACAATTTTTTTAAAAATATCACTATTCAATAACATTTCAATGACTAGTTTTTTGAAAAAAAAGTTTAATAAATGGATAATATTTTTATTAATATAATAAAACTACCTACGTTAAATTACTTTCAGCTATTTTAAGGTTATTTTTTGTTATTTTAAGTTATTTCACCTTACATTATTTACGGTTATTTATGGTTATTTTTATTTTTTTTGGCTATTGTAAACTATTTCATTTTAGGTTATTTGCGACTATTATAAGTTATTTTTGGCTATTAAAAATTATTTCATCTTAGGCTACTTTTAGCTATGTGAAACTATTATTGGTTATTTTTGGCTATTGAAGGTTATTTCACCTTATGTTATTATTAATTATTATAAATTATATTACCATAGGCTACTTGTGGTTATTCTATTGGTGGTTATTGTTGGTTATTCTATTGATGATTATTGGTGTTTATATGTTTTATTAATGGCTATTATTAGTTAATCTATTGATGGCTATTCGTGTCTATTTTATTAGTGCCTATTAGTGGTTATTTTATTAGTGTTTGTTAATGGTTATTCTATTAATGGATATTGGTAGCTATTATATTAGTGGTTATTAATGGTTATTTTATTAATTATTATTGGTAACTATTTGGTTATTGGTGGTTATTTTATTAATGGCCATTAATGGTTATTATTGGTTATTCTATTGTAGGCCATTAGTGGTTATCTTATTGGTGGCTATTATATTATAAATTATTGTTGGATATTCAAAGTTATATTATCATAGGTTATTGGTAATGATTTTATTGTAGGTTATTTAACATTTTTTTTCATAGTTTATTATTTATTATTTTATGTTATTTTACCTTGGGTCATTATATTATATTTTAGATTATTTTAAATTGTTATACTTAAGATAAAATAACTTATAATAACTTAAAATATAATTTGAAATAACATATATTAACTTAAAATAAATTATAGCCTAAGGTTAGTTGAATAATTTAATTTTAAATAACTTAAAGTAAAAAATCAATAATAAGTTAGTTGGGATACCTTAAGGTATAATAACATATAATAGTTTAAAGTATAATCATTTATAATAATTTAAGGTATAAGTTAAAATAACTAATGTAACCTAAAATCATATAAGGTATATCATAAAATAACATAAGGTATTTAAAACAACAACATAAAAATAAACCTATTTATCACAATAAATTATAATAGTGAAATAATTAGTAGTCAAACACAATGTTTACATAATGATATTATAATGAAATAACTTTAACCATGATGAAATCACTAAAGTGTAGTGAACTTACTTCACTTTTAAAATCCCATAGTGATTTAGGCTAGTGAACTACACTTGACTTTTGTACTAATGGATTTCACAAAACATGTACATACAAGTTTTTCATTCAAATGAACATTTGAGTGTTGAAAAAAACATTTTATTGAAAAATTGCTTTCATTTGAAAAATAACAAGAATTATGTTGGAGGCCTTTGTATCAAATTTTATTTTATATGTGTATCAAAATGTTAGATGAAATCAAATAAAAAATCCCCCAAAATATACAAAATGTATTTTAAAAAAACATTTTCTTGCACAAAGTGGCCCCTTTTCATGTGTTTTCACCTATTAGACAAAAATATGTATAATGTGCAAAGAAATCAAGATTCCCAAGCAAACAATGGGCAAAACCATATGTGGTTTTTAATGATTACACTAATGATGAAAACAAATGTTCAAGTGTTGAAACCATAAGGTGTTCACAAAGGTTGGACCTTCAATGTGGGGAGGTTCAACATCAAATGTGTAATGCCCCAATCATTTGTGTTAACAAACACGATTCCCAATCTTTGGGGGTTCTAATAGTGTACCAATGATGCCAAGGAGTATGCCTAATTCCATTCTAGAACAAGGGCACCAAGTAGTTTGTTGGGGGAAACAACAATGGTGTATCAAATGCCATTATATTTGATTGAAACATTGATATTATTTGGAATTTAATTGGTTACAATTTTTTTCCTAGTTATTACATTATATGAGAATGGGGGAACATTAGGGATGGTAGCCATGTTGATTGGAAAATAGTTATAAGTTAAAAGTGGACCAATTTTTAACACAAGAGGTGTCCACAATAATACTTTTTAATTATGTATTTTGATTGGGACAATAATTTGACATTGTTGAATGTTCATCTTTGAGGTTTAAAAACTCACCTTTTTCAAAATTAATTAATGGGTTTTTAATACATTTCAAAATATAATTTTTGTGAAAAAAATTCGAAATTTTCACAAAATTCATGTTGTAATGGACTTTATTGTTTTCTTTTAATTATAGCATTAAGATTTTCATGTCATCTTGAAATGGTTTAGATACCCCTATTTTGAATAATTCATGACATTTATCAATTTTGGAAATTGATAATTAGACTTGTCACTACAAACCATGATTATGGTGAATCCATTTAAAATTGTTTGTGTATTGTTACACATTAAAATGTCCCCCATTTGGTGTAAAAAATTAATTTGTGAATAATACAAATATTCCACCTAATTAAATGACATAAAAATCATATATTTGGGTCCCTTTTCATAAAATTCAAAAAGGATTGGACATTGGACACTTTATCATGTAAAGGGTGTAGAAAAAATTGCCATATATTACATTAAAAATGGATATTTTAATTTATAATTACCCTAAAGACTCATTGACTACTATTCCTTTTAGTTTGATGGAAATGAATCAACCAAGTTCTTCAAAAGCCCCATCTTGGCATGTAGTTATAACTAAACTTCATAAACTTCCAACACATTGAACCATCAATCAAGCATAAGTTATTCCTAGTACCACAATGAGGATGGGGTTGTCATATTGAAGGGGTGTTGGCATGATATATTAACCTTAAAAGATTTTAGTAAACTTTGGTGTTCAACCTTTGATGTTGGGCAAAGTGTCAATGAGGGTTTTGGATTGACCAATGTTGATTTAGAACCATGTCCATATTAGAATGTGACATCAATGGGTGAATCAAAGAAGGCATGGGGGTTAACCAAACAAGACATTGTGATCCAAGTTAATCCCAACCCACCAATTTAGATTATACCACAATGCAAGCTCAAACTATGGTTACACATTCAACATTTTATGATGTATTGGTTGAAGGATCATTGGTATATCCCCTAGCTAGGAGTTATTGTCAATTTCTAGGAGGAAATTACACACTATTGACTAGGAAGGTAGACATGAAATAACCATAAGGCTTTGCTACCAATGAAGTTTGTTGAGGGGCATCTAATAAAATCAAGCAAGCCAATCATGTTGGTTGGATTTTCAAGCCTTCCCCATGGTTTTGAATCATTGAAGGGTAACATCCATGATTAGGATGAACCCCCAATAATGGATTGGTGATGTTAATGGTAGGTGGAACATTGTTCATTCAAGAGTTAGCATTGCATCCTATGCCACTATGGGGCACATTGTTGGAGTTGCATGTATTGGCCAATCATAACACCTATCAAACTTGGTGTACTTTGCCATCAATAAGTCCACATGTGTATTCATGGATGCTGGTAATGGGCCATTAGGACTGCACCCATATTTATATATAAGGACTATGGAAGAAATATCCATTTTGGAGTTATTTAAATACATTAATTTAGGGCTAATCATTATGTTGTGATCTAGAATTTCAATGTGATGATATTTGGAATAGAATCCACAAACTAAGCAAGCTTCCATGCACCATGTTATGATGTTGTGACAACATCTTGATTTGTTACTCACATAGTGATACAAGGGTATTAGTTCACCGTACCAAACAATATCACATTGTTGGGGGTATCATATTTGCAAGCTAATAGATTTGGTCATTTAAAAATGGCCATGTTAAGGTCATTCACAGTTTGGCACTAACCATGACCTTTTAAACCTTAAGTGATATTTTTTGGGAATTAATTGACATTCTACAATATTTATAGACAACACAAATGGGATAATTTGCATATTGGATGGAAAACATTTCACCATTAAAAGATTCTCAACCAATGGTGTTAGCAACATGGCAATAGATTTAAGCTTAAGCCTTGGATTGACAAGCTGATGCAAATGGATGTTGAAGTAATCAATTAACACATTATAAGATTATGGAACTAGCAACCTAGCAGCTACTATCCTAAGAAAATGGTTGTAAGTAAAAAATGAATAAAAACAATGAAAACCAAAATCAACATGACTTGGGGTTGGAAGGCAATTGCCTTTTAGTTTTTCAATAATATTTCAGTGAAATATAACTTCATTTTAAACCTACTACCTTCACGTTTGTAGTTGTTGCCTTTGTGTTTGTAATTGTTGCCTTCCACTAATTGTTTTGATACAATAACTACCATCCTACTATAGCTACCTTCCTATTTAACCACTTTCATGCTACAATGACCTTCTTGTCGTAGTTAACTTCCTATTGTAATTATCATCATATTGCAACTACCATCTAGTGATTGATTTCCAACAAGTATGTTTTAAAAAGTGAAATGAATAAAAATTTAACTAAAGTGAAAATTATTGCCTTCAAGTTGCTTACTTTCCTACTATAGCTACCTTCTTGTTACAACTACCTCATTCTACATTAAACAAAAATATGAACTTTTTTTTTGCATCCAAGAAACCAAGGCAAAACACAAAAGAAAATATGTGACACAACTTTCAACCAAAATTCATTGTATTTTTTCTTAATATGAGTATAACCTTCTTCTCCCACTTCACACACCAATTTCCCTATAAACACACATAGAATGATAGGTTGAAAAGGAATGAGAATGAGGGAATGAAGGAATGAACCCAAAATAATAAGGGACCAAAAGTGGTTCCCCACCGCACATGAGTTTCCTTTATACTACTAGATTTCCTCTTTATCATAATATTTTCCATGTATCCTAATCAATGATAAATTACCCTTATCTTTTAGAAACAAACTATTTTAGTGGTTTCATTCCATAATAAATAAAGGTTAATAAGTATAAAACTACCACTAGTGATTAAAGAATTATAAAAAGCATTATAAACTAGTTAGATTAAGATATTTACTCATTAACAAAAAAAATTATATTGGAATTCTACTTTAAAATTCACTAAACTAATTATTTTGCTCTAAAGGTAATTCATTGACGATACTACTATCAAGTAACATTTCCAGGTAAACATCATTGTGTAGGTTGTCATGATGACCAACCACCGTTGGTGGTGGTCAATAGGGTTAAATTCCCATAAACAACCCTACCAACATTTGTAAGTTTTTCACACTTTTATGCATTTTAGGTTGAAACATAGGGATGATTTGGGATTCCAACTCATTGAGTATGGAAGAACCAAATGTAGATCAATGAAAGTGAGCCATGAACTTCCAAATTGACACCACTATAATGTTAGGCATTTATTAAGGTGCTCAAAAACAAATTTTGGGGTAGGTCATGGACCTTAATTGCTTCACATGGGTATTTAATTTGGTTTTGGTTGATTATTCCTTCCTCTTTATTTTCAATTATTAGGGGTTTATTGGATTGGCAACTAGGTAGGTAGGTGTAGCCATGTAGGTGGGTTTTAGTAGGTACTTGCCTAAAGTGTTGGTAGGTAAGAAGGTGGAAGGGTAGGTAGGTAGAAAAATAGATGGGTGGAGATGAAAGTAGCACATTCTAGATTTATAAGTCAATAGGTAGATTGGGGAAGAATTTATTTAAGTTTAAATATATAGGTGAGTAGGTTGGTGGGGGATAGTGGGGGGTAGTAGGTGGGTGCAGGGGAAAAGTTTCAAAAGTTTA
>Ga0209611_10001822_pt1 | contig 36995 bp, 32 predicted proteins | sample S1TSphgellanicum_3_FD_187693 | JGI IMG/M metagenome (GOLD analysis project Ga0209611, IMG submission 187693) | Host-associated microbial communities from peat moss isolated from Minnesota, USA - S1T2_Fc - Sphagnum magellanicum MG (SPAdes) (version 2) | ecosystem: Host-associated > Plants > Peat...
CCCCTTTTTTGACCCCTACGTTAGCGTATAATACACATCCCTGCTAGTAGATCGCCTTTCTACACCCGCTGAAATGGAGGGTGTGTGCGTTGGCGCGCTGTGAGTTGCGCCCACCGAGTTTTTTCTTTGGCCGTGGGTTTTACTCACTTACTTAGGCTAATCCACACTGGTAAACACAAATTAAATGCCCTAATTGGAACTAATCTCGTCAGATTAATTAAGAACTAACCTAAACCCTAGTTTTAGTTTTTACACAATTAGTAACAACAACAACACCTACAGCCTATACGGTTACTAGATACGTATATACGTACATACTGGTTTTAGTGACTGTGTTTAGTAAGAAGCTCGCCTTTTGAGGATCTTAAGACAGCAATCAGCTTTTAATTAGTAATTAATTTGACCTGATTAGTTACTAATTAATACTTATTTGTCTTCTTTTAGTGAGTTCATCATATCTCAGGTGAATGTGCGAGTGGTTAGTGAAGTTGTCCAAAAGCACTAACTAACTAACTAACTAACAAAGCCGGAGTGTTAGTTGGATGTAAAGAGAGGTTCAGCTGGACTAGTGCCGATTAGAGACGAATTAGTCGGTGGATTAGCGCCAGCAATTGTAATTTCCAGATTGGAGACGAATTACTCAATAAATTAGCGCGATCAAAGTGCAAATTAGAGATGAACTAGTCGATGGATTAGCGCAACTAATTGTTTGTTTGAATAGCTAGAGACGTATTAATGGATAGATTAGCAAGATCAAGTACAGATTAGAGATGAATTAGTTGCATGGATTAGCGGTGATTAAGTGCAGATTAGAGATGAATTACTTAATCGATTATTGAGATCAAGTACAGATTAGAGACAAGTTTATTTGAGAGATTAGTGCGCGATGAAGTGCAAGATTAGAGACGGATTGTTTGATGAACTAGCTTTGAAAAAAGTGCAGATTAGATACGAATTAGTCGATGGATTAGCGCGACTAATTGTTTGATTAGAGGCGCATTATTGCATAGATTAGCGCGAGCGATCAAGTGCAGATTAGAGATGAATTACTTGATGGATTAGCGAGAGATCAAGTATAGATTAGAGACGGGTTTATCTGATAGATTAGTGCGACGAAGTGCAAGATTAGAGACGGATTGTTCGATGGATTAGCGCGATCAAGGCGTGCAGATTTGAGACGAGCTCTTTGGCGAAAAGCTTTGGTGGAAGTGGAAGCGCTTTGTTTTTCGTCTTGTTGTGAAAGAGTCCGAGAGAGAGAGAGAGAGAGAGAGAGAAATTATTCAAGAGAAATTCTTTCTTTTCTTGCATGCTTTTTTATCATTTTGAAACCTTTCAGAAGTCTGCACTTCGCTTTGGTCCGGGGTTGCTGTTTTGCAGATCCGCTTTTTTTTTTCTTTTATAGAGTCGAGGAAGATAGAAAAGAGTCTATAAGCAACAACAACAACCGCCTCTGATGGATTCTGTGAAAAATGCTTCGTAAAAGACGACGCAGGGAAGAAGAAGAAGAAGAAGAAGAATAATCAGAGCTTTCGAGCTTTCTCAAGATCACATGTATAATGCTTTTGTAGTGTAGAGCTCTTTTCTCTTCACGAACGAGTTCGACTTTTTTTGCTTTTTTTTTTTTTCTTGTGTTCCTCGCAGAGCTTTTCGTTTTGCAGTGGACACCGGTATTTGTACTTGACAGAGCGAGCAACAAGTTTTGCATTAAGTGTGCAGGAAGCCTTGACATTCTCGGCTCATGTTCAAGCCTGCGCCAATTCCTCCGTCGGAGAGACAAGAGAGACAGACAGACAGACCGATGTTGGCAGCAGCTATTCCTGCGTGAGAGAGACACGCAAACATTACAGAGATCGATATTGTTCGCAGCAATTTCTGTGTGAGACAGACAGACAGACAGACAGATATCGATGTTGTTGGCAGCAATTCTTCCTACGTCAGAGAGACAGACAGAGACAGAGATCTTCTCTGTTCCCAGCAATTACTGCGCGAGAGAGAGAGACGACAGAGAATTTGCATCTGTGCTCATGGTCCTCTCAGGGTTTCACGAGGAAAAAGAACTTCTATATGTCTAGAGCATGGAAGTGCGGACGATACTAGGTGAGGCCGCACATGAAGGAGGTGTAGAAGAAGAACAACAGTCGATCATAGTAAATTTACACTCTTGTAGCAATTCATCATCATGGCTCCAGCAGCAGCTACAGGAGGTGCCCGAATCCTCTGCTGCATGCGCAATCTAGTACTGCCTCTCCCTGCCATCTCCACTGTCTCTTACATCTTTGGGGCTGCCCTCCTGGCTCTCAGTGTTTTGTCAATCCTGACAGGACGTGAGCTTGATGCCCGAATGTTTCAACACCATTGGGGGCCTCCACCAACATGGTTGATTGACGACAGATCAATGTTGAACTTTCCTTCGGTAATTACCGAAACACAAATGGTTACAGTTTTGCCTTGAAAGGTTGTCATCAATGTTTTGACATTCCTCACAAAACCAGAGCTGCTGCATCAATCAAGAGATTCTACTTCTTCTCTGAGAATGTTTATTGGAGCTCTTAAACCTGAGAACTCTATTGCAACTTGGGTGATGCAATCCCAATTCCTCTGATTTGCCTGTGATTTTCTATTGGATTATATCTTGGTTGCCGCCTGATGTTCAATGCATTGTGATCAATTTTTGTTGGGTGTGGAATGTGGACCAGAAGGAAGACACTACAGTACCTGAGATCAAAGCTGTGATGGTTGATACTGCTGCACCTGAGAATCTGGTTGATACTGCAGTTGAAGAAACAGTTGTTACTGAGTTACAAAAGAGCCTTCAAATTCTGCTGCAGAAAGTTCCAGTAAGTCCTTTATCTTGTGCAATGTATTGAGTTTTTCTTGTGATTGTTGAAGGTTCCCATTAAACGCATTTTTTTGGTGTTTCATGATTCTCAGTTTATTGTCCTGGAATTAGCACATTACTGAAATTTGTCAACAGGCAAAGAGGAATTGAGATTGCATGACCCCATTGCTAACTCTCCCACCCTGAGAGTTCTGGATCAATGTAGCATTATTAAACCCTAAACCCTTAACCCAAAAATTTGTTTATCTTCTGTGGATTTGTGTAGGCTATGCTTTCTGTCCCCTAAGCTCACAGGATTTCAAGGTCCATGGGTGTTGTGTTTCAGGCAGAGTGGAATACATCATTACAACATGTATGGAGTGTGGAGAATGCAGAGTTCTACTATGGGTGTAGTGAACCAACTGCAAATTTTGCCAGTAAGTGGGACAAGTTGGCTATGAATTGGCTTGAACTTGTTGAGTATTTTTTAGATGATTTGAACATCTCTTTAGTGGCAATTCCAATGATTTACAAGTAATATGTTGAATATTCTATAAGTAACCAGGTGCAGCTCCTGAATTTTCTATGGTGGTATCCTTGCAGTGGGGCCAAATGCAGACTCTAATGGGTATTTAGTGATTGATGCCAGTGGTGGATTGAATCAGCAACGGACAGGGGTAATTTTCTTCATTAGCAGCCAATAGCAGTCCTTTGATTGAATTATGCAACTGACTTTGATCAATATTGATATCAGTTCTCTCAGTGCTTATGATGATTCTAGGAAATGCATTAGCCCAGTGTTGAGGTAATGATGATCATGCAGTTTATAATACTCATGCCTCAAAAACTGTTTTAAGAGCCTTGGTCTGGGCCCTGAAGTGCTTGATGACTTCATGGCACAGATTGATGTCCAACTGATGCTCAAATAGGTTTAACAGATAACAGACGCTGTTGTGGTGGCAAAACTGTTAAATGCAACACTTGTAGTTCCTCGACTAGACCATACCTCTTATTGGAAGGACAGCAGGTATTCTTTCAATCCAATAGTAAATTCTGGTGTTTATGGATGCTTGTTGATAAAGCCATCTTTTCTGTGTTGCTGATAGTCTGAGCAATCCTATATTTACTTCAGTCTGAACACATACTTGCTTGTGTGGTTAGGTATCCCACAATGATCTCAGTTGCAAAAATTCTTAATACTTAGTTCATGTCTTTTTTCTTTCTCCCATTCTGTGCATGGTGCTAATTATTGTTCATTGTTTCTGTCACAGCAACTTTAGTGATATATTTGACATCAACTGGTTCATAAAGTCTGTAGCCAGTGATATTAATGTGATGAAAGAACCATCTCCTATTTTAGAGCCCTTGGCCGAGCAACTGCGCCACGGCCTGCGAGTCCCTCGGAAGGCCAATGCAACTTATTACCTCAACAAAATCCTCCCCCTCTTAAAAAAGAAACATGTACCTCTCTTTCCCTTGTTGTCTGTTTGTTCATTTGTTCATTGTACACTCTCTACAACCCTAGTGGGCATCCTGGGGGCATATCATCAACGTACATATATATCTCTGCTTTTGTGCTTGGTTTTCCTTTCTTTGTGCCAGCGTAGTTACTGTCCACTGTACACATCATCAACTAGCAAATTGAAACTGTCCATTTTAATTCCCATGTTGCTGGATTTTGTGCCAGGCTCTTCGGCTTTCCAAATTTGATTATCGCCTTTCCAATAGGCTGGATCTAGACTGGCAAAGGTTGCGGTGCCGAACCAATTACAAGGTGAGTTAAAGTTCAGGTTTGAAGAAGGTTTAAATTTTGGAGTTTACACCTAATGTTATGCAAAATATGTGCATGGGTGGCAGTTGATTTTTCTGATTTTTTTTGCAGGCTCTCCGGTTTACCAAAAACATTCAGGACATGGGGCAAAAATTAGTGGACAGAATAAGGGTGAAAAGCAGGCACTTTATTGCATTGCATTTGAGGTATGATGAAGGAGAATTCAAGTAGTGAAGAACTTCCAGTCACTGTAGTTGTGTGTACTTTAACAGAGATGGAGCAAATTTTTGGATCTCAAAACTCTAAAAACCTGCAGCTACAAGACACATGCTGTGGCTGTCATGAATTTTACCATGCTAATTTTGTTAGGGCTTTTCATGTTCCAATCCTCACATCTTGTTTTCTCTCCAGGTATGAGTTGGACATGCTGGCATTTTCAGGTTGCTACTATGGAGGGGGTGAAAAAGAAGTTATAGAATTGGGTCGGATCCGGAAACGTTGGAAAACTCTTCATGTAAGGAGCTTCAAAATAGTTGTATCGCTTTGGCTCTGGGTCTAGTTGCTGATGATAATCAGGATATGTGGTGTTGAGTCAGTTGTTACATTTCACACATGCTCTTGTGGCTCTGGATGGCGGTTTTAAAGCATCTGTATAGTCAAACCCAAACTGAACTAAGCCATCGCATCATTTGCAGAACCATAATGCAGAAAAAGCAAGGCGCAATGGAAAATGCCCCCTTACTCCAAAGGAAGTTGGGCTCATGTTGCGGGCACTTGGATATGGGGAGGACTCATATTTGTATGTGGCATCCGGTGAGGTCTACAACGGAGATGTTTCACTGGCACCATTGAAGGCCCTATTTCCAAACTTTCTGACTAAGGATACACTGGCCACAAAGGAGGAACTGGAGCCATTTATGGAATTTTCATCGCGCATGGCTGCACTTGACTATATTGTGTGCTCTAAGAGTAATGTTTTTGTAACCAATAACAATGGAAATATGGCCCGGATTCTTGCAGGAGAAAGGTATAATTTGTTTGATCTTGTCTCCATTTTCCTCCATATTCAAACCTTGGCAGCTGTTCTTTCCCAATGACTTTCAATTTTGACAAACATAGGAATCAGGCCACTAAAAATAATTTTATGTCAGAATATGATTTCCAACTATATTACAGGAGAAGGTGATCAGTTGATTATGAGCTATTGTGAATGCAGGCGTTTCAATGGGCACAGACGTACCATTCGACCTAATGTGAAAAAGCTGAACAACTTGTTCCCACTGTTTGACACAATGCCTTGGGAAAATTTTGCAGCCCAAGTCCAGGAAATTCAGAAGCGCTTCATGGGGGACCCAATGGAGGTAATATATTGTCTTTAGTTTCAAATTCCCATGTAGGCTAGAAGCACCTGTAATTTCTGGGATGTCTTTTGAATTTTACCTCCCGAATTTATTCACACTCATATTTGATCAGTGTGGTAGCCTTGGCAAGATCAGTCATTTAACCAAATCTAGAAATGAATTTAGTGTATTTTGGTACAATTCTAGCTTTTGTGGTTTTGTTAAGACCTGTTCCAGTAGCTTCTGTGCATAGAAGAAAATCTAGCATCAGAGCAATTTGAGAACAGATTACCTGTACAAAGATTTTGGCGTGAGTGTTTGTTTGTGCTCCACAATTGATTTTGGCTTGCATATGGTAGTTGTCAAATAGTTTTGCTCAATAGAATATTGACATTAGTAGATTTCTCATTTTGAAGGCATTTTGAAGAGAAACCAGACTCTAGAATTTGAGATTTTTTCAACATGAAAGGATTGTGTACCATTGATACAGAGCTAATTTTGTCACAATGTTATCAAAGGAACATCAGACCCTTTCTTAAATCCTTTTTCGTAACTTTTCAAAGTGATTCTTTTCATTATTGTCTCTGATTTTTTCACTGTTTTCTTCCTGGTTTCTCTTTGTTATTCCATCTCACCAAAGAGAGGGCTTAACTCATATCCTGTTGCCTTACAGGTGCCACCTGGGCAGGGTCAATTTCATGAAAATCCTCTTCAATGTATTTGTGAGAAACCAGAAGCAAAAGAAATGCTAGGAAAATTGCGATCACATGTAGGAGGTGGAAACATGGTTTCAAATATTGAAGAAGCCAAATTATCTGGCTTGGAATTCTTCAAGGGACACACAGAAATTCTTGAAGATGAGGAGGAGGAAGAAGATGACCTCCCCATGATTATTGAGGAATACCAATCAAAAGCTGGGGAGGGGGATTTCATTCTGGAGAAAGACAAAGACACAGATCTGGCAAACAATGAAGGCAACTCAGGAACATGAGAGTTCAGCAATCTGTCAAGGTCACTCCCATTACAATGTAGTATATGCTCATGAAGAAGCTTCAATTTGAAGCACAATGCTGATTCCCAGCTGACTCAGCTACACACTACACACACAACAAGTGGCAATTCAGTGCCAATTACTGATTGAAACATCCTTTGTAGGAGATCTGATGGGTGCAAGACCCAGGAGCAGGGAGGCATGTTCCGATTCCACAAGAATTCACACAATTTGACACACAGTGCTGGCGCACGAAGGGCACAACATGTAAACAAGTCCTCTCTCAAATCCTCTAGAGAAGAGTCTGATCTCAATGCTCATGTCAACATTACCATTTTACTATCTGACTTATGCTATAAACTATGAACTTTTTAAAGTTTGCAATCTCCCTATTCTTGTGGTGTGGCCCCCCACAAGAAGTTTTTCTCATTGAATAATAAATCTCATCTTACCAAGGAAATCCTGAAATATACTCATGAGTTGCGGTAAATGCAGTTTATCAATCAGTATTGAAGGAACTTTTAGTCATTGCAACAATGTGTAGCAAGGGGCAGTTTAGAATTAGAGTACTTCGTTTTTTTTCAATCTTATTACTGAAATGTATTGTGAATGTGAAGCATGTGAGGAATGATGCAATCTTCAAACCCATTGTGGAGGCAAGAGAATCGCTTGACAACACATTTGGGGGAATATTGTGAGACAGAATTTTGCAATAACTAGATCCAAGGAGTCTAGGCTTTGGTAACACGTTAATGAATCGTACCTTTAGTCTTTCAGTCTTTCAGCATTAGCTCTCGCAGTTGTAATTGCTTTGTCCAGATTTTGGGTGGTGTATCCTTGAATTCATGTTCATGGCAAGGAGGTGTAACACATCATGTTGTGAAGATGGCAAGGAGGTGCAAATGGTGTTGGGAAGATGGCACGGAGACAAATTTGCTTTTTGTGGCATGCAATCAAGTGCAATATTAAGCAAGACTTTGAAGGTAGGTAGACATGGTGGGCAAGTTGGTGGTGGGTGAATCAAGAGATAAAAAATAGTGAAGCAAAAGGAAGTGTAGTTGGGAGAGTTTCAAAGTGGATCAGGGAGCTTGTGGGGGGAGCTTCAAAGTTTGAAGTTTGATTTGTAATTTTGGAGAAGAAGAAAAAGACAATTTAAGAGACAAATTTTGTGATGCAGTTTTAGCATGAGTAAATGTTCGTATATCTTCCTCAATTTTTAGTCCATTTTGAGTGACTTGACGGGTGTGAACTAGGGTTTCATAAAAACTTCTTTGTATCCCAGAGGCAAAAATGCAACCATCAAAGATCTTAAGCTCAAAATTTTAATCTGGCTTAAGTCACCCATCACTCAACATTGAACCCCCTTACACCAAACACCACATATCTTGTCAATTCTTTTATCGAATTGAGAGATTTTTGTGGTGTTGGAAGTGCTAGGTGGAACCTGAAAAGGTACTACAAGATCTAAAATTTACCACATATGCCAATCATTAAGATTGACCAATTGGAAACAATCATTTCATTTTACTAGCATTTCCCTACCTTCTTGTTAGATTCAACAAAAATAAATTGAATAATCGGATGAAGAGAATTCTTAGAAACTCCATGAGAATTTTGATAAATTGTATTAAGAACTATAATCCATATAGATGAATGTTTTAAAAGTTCAAATTGGAACAATGAAAATGTGAAAATTGGTCCATGTTGCCTATTTACCTATTTCAAAAAATGTTCAAGTCATCCAGCAAGTTCACAACACATGTTGCTTCATTTCTTGCAACCCTACACATGCATAGAACATCACTTCTCAACTATGGCTCACATTTCTTAGGAGGAGAAAAGAAGTATTAAAGACAATTACCCTAGTGCCTAGGCTAGTTCAGTAGGAAGGTGCTTAATAATTGATTAATTTTTAGTTAGTTATGTTTGGTAATAAAATAATAATAATTTACAATTCAACACTATAGTAAATCATGAAGCTATTGTGCTTGAAAGTTTCGTTCAGATTTTTTGGCATGGTAAGCACATTTTTCAAAAAAATTGCAAATTAAAAAAAATCATTAATTAATCCCTAACCAACCTAGGCTTAACCAACCTAAGTATTATATAGTCCAAATATAGGATTATACCTCCATTCTTGAATAATCTCAAGATCTCTTATGAAACAACTATAATGCTCAAAAAGTAATAGACAAGAGAAAAAGATAAAAAATCAAAGTATAAATATTTGAGAAACTCATGTGTCAAACCCTAAAAATTCTACCTTCAAGTGTTGAAATGGCCATGTAACTGAAAATTGATTGATTTTAGAACTTGCCAAATACAATTCACCATCTCATATGATATTCCAAGGCATTGCTAACATGGACATGTTTACCAACCCAAATGAATTTCACACTATTTGACTAAAATATTTCATTCAAAATATATTGATAACACCTTTTTATCATTGTTGTTGGGCATGCTCTATAACAAAAATTAGGATAAGAATATGGATATGTAATTTTACTTTATATTCTAATTGTTGTAATATCATGGTTCCATCTCCAAGTCCTTTAAAACTATGGCATGATAACTCAACATTGTAACTTGTATCATGTTATTTTTTCATGTCACAAAACTTGGACTTCGCTTCGGTTCACATTACCAATGACAATCAATTGAGATAAGGTTAAAATATTAATATTCTGATTTAGATTTAAATATATTATTTAAAAAATAATGAGTTATCAAACATTGATAATCGATGGTATATCCATGATCATATCTAAATTGTTCATGAAAGCATTTTCACTTCCATCAATTTTAAAATATGAAATATCATTTTCACTTACTAAAACTTTAACATTTCTAGCATTCACAATCTCCTTTTTGGTGCCTCTCATTGTTTCAAAAACAATCAATTTTGGGCCTTTCCAACATCCTTCCTACTATGATTTTCAACTATCCCTAGTTGAAATATATATATATATATACATACACATATATATATATAATTTTTTGACCTTAGTGCCCACAACATTTCTTATGTATTTGACATTGTATCCAATGCCTTCAACCTTGAACATTTTGGTGCTTCCTTATTGCTTGAAAAGAAAATTTTCATGTCCAACCTAGTGCCCTTGGTGTTTTGAGCTTCCTTTTTCAAAACACTTATTATTGTTTGTTGTCATTTTCTTGTTCCATGTTGACATTCTTATTTTTTTTAATTGTTCCTAGTATTTTATCATCCTTGGTGTTATACAAATGTGTGTTTGTTGTTGGCCAAGCTAAGATCATTCCCAAACCAAAACATCACATTGATTTGAATTTTGATTAAGGATGTTTGAATTGGAAAATATTCGTTAGTTCAACATCTTATCACGGGATGACCTTTCAATATCTTGGCCTAGTAATAATCATAATGATTTAAAAGCTCAAAAAACTTTGGAAATGTTAAATAAGTGAAGTTTTCACTAATTTAAAAAAAGACCAAAGTTGAAAGGGGAATTATAATCTATTGATTCCAAAAAAAAAAAAAAAAAAAAGTTTAATTTTTCCAAAAAAAAGGGGGTTAGAAGGGGCAAATTAAAATATTCACCCCCAAGTCATGGTTAGAGGTGATACTAAAATATTGTTAAATGCCACTTACCACTAAATATTAACAAATTTGATGTTTAAAATGATTTTATTAAATTTAATTAATTTCATAAACATAATATCAATTTTTTAAATGTAAACTTGTCAATTTGGATAACATGTTTTCTATGGATATTCATTTTCAATGTTGATTTGAATATGTTTTTGATTTTGATTAAAAGGTGTCCTTTAAACTATTACAAAAAAAAACTTTAATTTGAAATTTAATGGTTTTATGTTTTTATATTTGATTAAATTTGTATGATTAATGTAAACTTATTATACTATTTTGAATTTTGATTACAACCATTATTAAACTCAAAATACCAAAAAATATATTAGTTATTAGAATTTGTAATTATAATGAAATTGTATACTTGTTTATTTGTAATTTTGATTTTCAATACAAACCAAAAGATACCATCATGATAAATATAATGTTACCACTTGTTGGAATTGTGAACATTATGAAAATTAATCAATATTGAATATATTAAAAATGTATGGATGTAAAGTGTGATTTAATGGTTTAAAATATAGCAAGACATGTTCCTTTCTTATTAAACAAAATGTTGAAATTTAAAACATTTAAAATAATTTGCAATCATGATGTGTAGGTCAAAGTCGAATTTATTATAATTTTAAATCCATCTTTCAAAACATAAATAATGTATTATTTAATAGACCTCTAAGCTGAAAAATGTAGTTGAATAGAAAGGTCAAACATAAATGCATTTGAATTTGAATCATGCATTCTCATATAACAACATACACAAAAGAATTTCAAAGGTTTCAAAATCTTGGTGTGATACATAGTGATAATAGATTGAAAGTCATGTGATTTATGGTTAAGATGCAATTGATTTAACAAAAATATTCAATCTTTAAGTAATGTAGAATTTGAATTCAATAACCAAACTTTGAACATGTTGCAACTACATGAAAAATGAGGCAAAAATTATAATTATAATTTTTTACAATTTTTGTGATCAATTTTTATGGTTTTTTACAGGCATGCCCATTCAATGTGGACCCAATTTGCAATCATTTGTGTATTGCCCACAAATTAAATCATTTTATTTTTTAATCTTTCATTCTTTTTGGCCTTATTTTATTTATTTTTTCCTTTCTTGTAAAACTTATATGCTTCATCCTCCTGGGCATTTAATTCAATTAATGAGACACAATGAAAAAAAATCATAACATTTACAACATATTCATGAGATGTATAAAACACACATGATTTAATAAAGTCATAATACTTTTAATATTTTTTAATTACTTTCAATTAATGTAATACAAGGGCAACTTCAAAAGATGTTTGTAAAATAATTGACGAATTTTAAATTTTCATTTCAAGAATTAAATATTCTTGAATATTTCAAAAGACTATGTATTTCCTTCACAAATTTTGTTCTTTGAAAGAGGTAAATTTGAAAATTACAAAATCTTCACAATTAATACAATTAATGTCAAAGATGCCAAGGTACATAGTAATAAGTACAATTTAAATATAAAAATGACATCCCTGTACAATAAATTATGCAATAAACAACACAGAATTTTTTATTTATTAGGTTATATTTGCATAAAGAATAAGGATCACCAAATGAATTCAAAAAGACATAAAAACCATTTGATCTCATCAAATCATGTTTATTTTATGGTAGCATTTTCATCTTCTATCCTATTTTGCAATGCTAATAATAATTTTAAGGGTTTCCATAAGATGCAAGGATATTTTAGATTCATGTAATAGGAAATCCTTAATTTATGTGTTGTAAGTTTATTAGGATTTATCATCAAGCAATGACATTTGTAATGAAGACAATGTTGGTCATTTACATCTCATACAATTAATGATGTTTTGAATTAAGTATTTAATTAATAAATATTTTCAAAATAATAATGAAAAGACCAAAATCATAATCAATCATGAAAACATAAAAGGATCATTCAATAAAAGATAGATCAAAGGTCTTTCTATATATTTATCATAGTAAAATTTGGATTATCAAACATGCCATTATGCCAATAGATCATTAATAATCATTGATTTTGTCACAAGACATGAACAAAGTTATTTTAGTTTATTTATTCATATTATGTACATAATATTGTAACAATAATAAATGGACATTTTACATGTGTAATGTCTTGTAAATATTTATGAATCCTTATTCAATTTGTTGAAGATTGATTTTACAAGACAACAAAATGTCAAATGTGATTTTCAAAAATAATATTATCACAAATATGCCTCTTTAGCTACTATTGGATCTTCTTCTTTTTTGTATTATTGCATCGTCAAATTGTTTTATGTTTTGCTTCATCTTGTTTAAGTAATTTGACAAATATGTATGTTTTAAATATCTAGGTTTCTTTCCTTTTTTGAAAGATATTCATGTCACTTAAAGCATGGTTGTATTAGAGGTATAAATTATGGGTTGATTTCATATGCTTTGTGTTTAATAGTAATAATGTAATGCACAAAACTTAATCAAAATTATCAAAACACATCTCAAAAAATAAATTAGCCAAAAATAAAATAAAATAGAAAGAACATTGATGAAAATAATACATCTTTCTTTGGTTCACTAATTCTTTCAAATCATCTCTTTTCACATAATGCATACATACTGAGATGAACATCACTTATTGTGTAACACATTCAGTGATTGCAAATGAAAGAGAAAATAATAAGTGCATACCCAAACATTAAAAAACTCATGACAAAAAATGCTCCATCAAAAATCACAATCTACTTGTTAAAAACATAATTTTACACAATTTTTATATCTTTAATTTTAAGGTCAACTTTCATTTTTGTCTTATGTTTGAAACACATTTTCATTGATTACCAAACTCATAACGAACTTTCATCTTTGCTTCCTCTTGCCCTTCGTGTATACATAACTCTCACATAATATTTACATAATTGCAAAAAACCACACAAATTTATACAATTTGTGGTTCATGAAACAATAAATAAATAAAATTGAGTATCATGCACAATATCGAAATAATTTTATCATGGTTGTTTTCACATGCTAAATGTCAAAAGATATTTCTTCATTCTCATATTTTGCATTGGCATTTGCTCCTTTGTTAACAACTTTTTAAACAATGTCACCATATATTCACATGAAGCTTAATTAAACAACACATGTTCATATGTCAATAACATGACATGTTGAAATAACTTTGATATAAATTAATTTTGATTAAAGAATAATAAAAGCATGATGCAATTTTTTTTTAAATTGCACCAAAACAAAAAAAAATCAAAATAAAATAAATATCCTTACATAACAAATTTTTTAAAAATATTCTAGAAGTGAGAGACATTATTTCATTCCCATATGAAATTGAGGCATAAACAACATTTCAATGCAACTTGAATTGAATTTGAATTGAATTTATATTTAATTCAATTCAATTCCAATTCAACTAAATTCAATTGAACAACAATGGGATTAAGATTCAATTCAATTTCAATTTTTTTAAAAATGAGAGACGAACTAGTGGAAAAAAAAATTAAATTGTTTTTATGATTATGATGTTAAAAAAAAAATTTTTTAAAAGCACAAATTTAAAAAACTTCTTTCCATGCCTTACGTTGGGAATGAACTAAACAAATTCCAATTTGAAACTATCAAAGGCATTGAGAATGGGCTAAACAAATTTCAATTTGAAAATGTCAAAGGCATTGAAAATGGGCTAAACATATTCCAGTTTGAAACTATCAAAGGCATTGAGAATGGGCTAAACAAATTCCAATTTGAAACTATCAAAGGCATTGAGAATGGGCTAAACAAATTTTCAATTTGAAACTATCAAAGGCATTGAGAATGGGCTAAGCAAATTCCAATTTGAAACTATCAAAGGCATTGAGAATGGGCTAAACAAATTCCAATTTGAAACTATCAAAGGCATTGAGAATGGGCTAAACAAATTCCAATTTGAAAGTGTCAAAGGCATTGAGAATGGGCTAAACAAATTCCAATTTGAAACTATTAAAGGCATTGAGAATGGGCTAAACAAATTCCAATTTGAAATTGTCAAAGGCATTGAGAATGGGCTACACAAATTCCAATTTGAAACTGTCAAAGGCATTGAAAATGGACTAAACGAATTTCAAGTTGAAATTGTCGAAAGCATTAAAAATGAGCTAAACAAATTCCAATTTGAAACTATCGAAGGCATTGAGAATGGGCTAAACAAACTCCAATTTAAAATTGTTGAAGCCATTGAAAATAGGCTAAACAAATTCCAATTTGAAAACCGTCCAATTGATGCCAATTTTATGAAATCGAAAGCTTATGAAACCAAAAGCTATGCTCTCAAATAAACCAACTCCAATGAATCATCATCGGATTTGGAATTGTATATATCCAAAGTAGTTGTTGATCAAGGTACTCTAGTGTAACCACCTCCAAGCAGCCCTTTTGTTTGATAAGTGTTAAGGTTTAAACAAGTAGTTGGCCTCTGAGGCTCCAAGAGAAAAAGGTTCTCATTTCAAAATCTGGAAGAAGATTGTGTTGTAGTTGCTGGTCTGGAGAATGTGACGGAGTTTGAAGGCAGATTGAAGAGGAGTTGACCCATGGTGACGTTGTGAAAGAACAGGAATGGAAGCTAAGGGATGAAGAGGAGGAAGAGGAGAAGAACGAGAAGAGAATCTTAGTTCGAGTTTGTTGCACAGACTTGATAGGGAACGAAGAAGTCTCCAGGCAAGAAAAGAGAGAGAGAGAGAGAGAGAGAGAGAGAGAGAGAGAGAGTCTTATGTTGATCACTTAGTCATCCGGGATGAGGATGGCTCGCCAGCAGACAGGATCAGTGTCATCAGTATTCTCCTTGAGGTTCTTCACAGTGGTGCTGGCTCTTGGAGGATTGTCGCTCTACATGCTGGCTCCTGTTTTCTGGCGCTTCATCTCTGCTGGAGCAGCAGTAGCAGCTGGAGGATACTCTCATCAGAATCCCTGTCCTCCTTGCCATTGTGACTGCACTTCTGACCTAGCTGTTCTGTCCACCTCCATCTCAGGTCAGACCCTAAACCCTATACTGTTCTGCAATGTAATTTCTAACACTCTTTCTTTAGGGTTCATCATTCGAGGCTACAATGTATGTGAATCTGATTTGTTCACAAGCAATGTGCTATGGAAGATCTGCTGGTGTGCATGAACAGAGCAGAACCGCTGTTCAAATGCCGTTGGATTTCTGCTCTGTACAATGCAATTTCTGACGTTCTTGCCACGTTACTTTTGGCTTTGTTGGAACTGGCACAAAGGTCAACTTCAAAGTAGTATTTGTGGAGATCCCTCAGCAATCTCATACATGTGTTTCTGATATGATTTAGTTGTTTGAAAGCTCCATTGTGTTGCAGGTCTGTCCATATGACCTTTTTGTCTGTTAAGCCTACCTGTGGTCATCATAAAATGCCCGCCCTGCAGAATTATCAAACAAGAGAGTCATGTGGATCTCTGGATTTTCTGAAGGAAACATGTTTTAGGTCAAGAGTGCTCCTTCATAAACAGTCTTTCTCTTCTTTTGATGATGTTATTAAGGTTACTCTGCTTTACCTGTTTGAAGGTCAAAACTGTTCTTGCCACTTACTCTCCTCAAATCTGCCATTTAAGACCCAGCTTCCAGTATTGTCAGTTCATGTCTAGGTCCAAATTATGCTCCTATAATCTGCTTGATGGTAGTGTTGATGATCCATGGTTTGGCTTGCCCTAAGCAGCATTGTCTCATCAAAACCACCATGCTTGCCTCTAATCCTCTTTGAATATTTTATTGCAAATGCCTTATGCTCAGCACATCATATTTTAGGCTAAAGCTGGACTCCTCCCTCCATTCTATCCAGAATACTCACACTTGTGATAAAGGGTAATAAATACAGTCCCCAAGTTGCTTTGAGATCATTCAATGATTCCCTCTTTTGTTCAGAAATGTGCTTCTATCAGGTAGCCCAAATCCTTGACAGAGCAACTTGTGTTTGAATATATGTAAACCTCAATTTAGGTCACAGGAAAATGCTAATTTGGATCATGGAAGAAGGCTTCATTTTAAATGGAAACAATCTCACATGTTGCACATTGTAAAACAAAATAGTCCATCAAATGTTTTCTCATGTTACAGATCCTGCACATATAGTACTGTGTTCTGAATCACATGACCTCATGAATTTGATCAGGGACTTCCCAATGACACCCATCTCTGCGTCTTGCAAATCATCTTTTTTTCTTAAGGTCTGGATACTGCTGTCTGGTTAGAAACTAATCTCTGTTCTGACAAAATCAATCTCCACTGACTAGCCAATCTGTACAAGAATTCTGTTCAATTGAATGTCTTGTTGCGCTCATGCTCATGTGATGAAGATACACTAAAATTTAGTTGTGTGTTCAAGTTTCAAGAGATTAGGTGTGCTGCTCTCTTATCTATAATTGTGAGACACTAGACTTGCACATGTCTAATAAAGGATGATAAGGGTGGTTCTCTGTCGTGATTGAAAGCTCCATCATAGTTTTTTGTTCTTTGTTTGCATTCTGTAGTTACTGCCCTGTTACTGACACAGGTGGATAGCAGTATCTGAATTGTTCTGCTAACATTTTTCCTTCTGTATCATGGGTGGACTTTATGGGGATTGAAGATTTGGGTAATATCTCAGTTGCAGGTCCGTCACATTCAATCCCTATGTTCTCTTTTCCTCTCGTCTATATGCAAGTGCCATTTGCCCAAAACACTTCAATATTGTAGTAAGTTGGTATGCACTTGTGCATACCATAGATGAACATTTATACACTGAAATTAATGTTCACATGTGGATACCTAATCTGTTATATTGGATTCCACTGCACTATCCTTAGGAGCAGTCCAGGTGTTTTACATGATCTACTTATCATAAGTACATCAGAACTACAAGTGAGATTTGAGGTGAAATTGCAAACTTGTGGTGGCACAGATTGTTTGAACAATGAGCCGGACATGCAGGAGGAAGTGGACAAGAAGATGTTACATCTGTTAAGTGAAGAACTGAAATTGCAGCAAACTGTGAGCAGTGAAAAACAACAACATGCAGAGCTTGCATTTCTGGATGCTAGACGAATTGCTTCTCTGTACCAGAAAGAGGCAGAAAAGTGCAACATGGCAAGTTTCTACTCTTAATTCTCTCTCATGGAGAATCCCACTGCCTTCTCTTCTTACTTTTTTAACCACTGTGATGGAGACTTTAAGAGAGACTAGAGATGCATGACCCTAAACATGATGTTTGTATTGGGACAAGGGCCAATGCTTTGCAGCATGCCAAATTTTCAGCCTAGGAGTCCCTTGTTACAGTTTGTTCTGGCTACTGAAAATGCACTATTTCCTTCTCCACATCACACCAGTATCTGAGTGTTTTGTTTTTCTGTTTGTTGAAAATTTTCATGTTCAGGGCATGGAGACAAGTGAGGAGGCACGTGAAAAAGCAGAAGCTGAACTGCTTGGGGCACAAAAACAAACAGCATTGTGGGAACGAAGAGCGCTTTCAATGGGATGGAAAGATGGCAGTGGTTCTGGAAAATCAAGCCAACACCCACTTGAATGAACCAACTAATACTGTGACTTTTGACAAACGTAACAACATTGCAAGGTTTGTAGACACCTCTCTAGCAGTTGTGGTGAGAATTCTTATTGCATTGCGTTCTTATCTGTATCAGTAGCCCTGTGGTCTTCACATAATTATCTTCTGCAGTAGTGTCTGAAGTGTCATTTCGAATTCCAGCTGAATTTGTGGACATTCATTAGAATGTTCCAAGTTTTCCAATAGAGGATTTACATCTCTGTCTGACAGAAAGAAGAATTTCATGTCAGGAATCTAAATGGCATTTGTAGTTTTTAAGCTTTCATATGTAGTCTGCAAAACTCTCCAACTTCTTCTGCAATTCCTGAGAGATGCTGAAACTAACTGGTGACAAAGTTTCACATTTTTGACAACAATTTGAGTTGTAAAAACTCGGTGCTTGATTTACTAGAAGAGTCTGCAACAGACACATAAACCCTTTCCTCCAAAGTTCCATTCTCCCAAGTGTTTACTGAACCTGAAAAAACATGAAATTCACTGAAACATATTGCAAGGTCTTCATTTGCTTTTTCTGCTCCAATCTGATATCCGATAATTGTACATTCAGATAGGGAACCTGGAGGAGGCCAATTGGGTTTCACATCCCATGTGTGGTTGATTAGGCCTATTGGGTTTCACATCTTATGTGAGGTTGCTTATGTGTGCATGTCATGTGTCAGTCCTCTCTGCACATGTCTCAATTTTCTCATGTTCATTTGCACACGTCTCAATTTGCTAATGACCATATTTGCATGCCCTGTTTTATTGAGAGGATTCGTAGCTAATTCTGCTCTCTCACTGTGAAGTTCTTTACAGTAAATAACATACACTGATGCTGCCAAATGTAGGTACTTCGGACACAAGACTTGTGATTCCCCTCACAAAACTGGCTTTTTACCCCTCTCCAATTTGTAGAAGAACCTTCACACTGGCATTCATTGTCAATGTACAAAATGTGAACATATGATTTGAAATTTTCAGACATGGTACAATTGGATGCGAAGCTGATGGTAGAAGATTTTGTTTGTACATCTGACACAAAATTCCTGCTTAAGGTTTTTTTTTTGTTGAGAAGATCTTGATAGATAGATAGAATCTGCTCAAGAAAAAAAACAAAGAAAAATGATTTCTGATGCTTCTCAAGACAATGTGATTGCAGCTGGATTATCCCTTCTGAGTCTTTTTTGAGGAAATATAATCGTTGTTTCTGCGAGAAGAAAAACACTCCTCCTTTGCCGTTTTGCTGAAACTGTGTTGCAAGAAATTTTCCCGTTCAGATACGAAAAAAGAAAAACAAAGCGAAAGTTCTTTGCAAAGAAACACGTAGTGGTGTAAAGTGGCTCTCTCTCTATCATGACTGTCGAACGGCGATGTGATGGATGGAGGACGAGTTGGTCTGTAAGAACGCGGAGACGGACGCGGTGAAAGACGATCGGTTTCGTGGAAGAAGAAGACGGGCGGAGTCAGAAAGAAATCAGACGGAAGAAGCTCTCGTTCTCTCTCTTCTGTTGTGGATGCGGGCGCGGATTTGTGTTTCTTGCGCAATTCTGATTCCCTGGTGGATTGCTTTCTCCTCCTCCTCCTCCTCCTCCTCCTCCTCCTCTTCTTTTTCTGCTTGTACCGGTACACACAAGAAACTCAACCCTAGCCGTCTTCCTTCCTTCCTTCAACATCCTTTGTACCCCGTTGTTGTCTCTGCTTCATCTGGTGTTTGTTTGAGAGAGTAATTCTCTTCTTATCTCGCGATTTGGATCCTATTTTCTCGTCGTATTAGCAAAAAGATCTTTCTTGTCGTATCTGGTTTTTGTTTGTTTGTCTCTCTCCCGCTGCAACAGATCTGTTAGCAAAAATTGCATTTCTTTTCCGGTGCAACAGATCTGTTGTGATAGTTTCCATTGTATTTGCCATTGACGTCAGATTCATAGCATTTTCATTTTTTTACTCCCACTCTCTCTCTCTTTCAGCAGGTTACGAACTTCTTTTTTTCTCTCCCTCTCTCTCTCTCAGCGCAGTTTGCAGTCGCTCTTTAGGACCGAGGCGTCGGTTGTGCATTAGAAGATGAGATTGGACTGCTGGAATCGTACACAGAGTTTTCGATCTTAGAACAAAAAAAGGCAAGTGAGCCTTGAAAAGCAAAAGCTTCAGCGCTACTTTGTAGCGTAGAATTTTGGCCAAAAAAAGCACTCCTTGGCTCCTCCGATCTCGGACAGAAGGAGCACAAAAGACATGACATCGACAGGCTCTGTTGTCGGTATGTATTATCAAGTCTGTGGCTTTCGCTGGTAATTGATTCGAAGACTTTGTTGTTGTTGTTTCTGGTTGCGACTTTGAAGTGGAACCAGATCGTCCAAATTCCAGCAGTGCAGTCTGTCCCTCCGGACTATTGTCTGATTTTAGGATTATAAGCTTTTCTTTCCACCTCTTGAAGCTCTTTTTGTTGTTGGCCTCATACAGTTCCAAGAAACTTCAGATTGCTGGAAGAGCTTGAGAGGGGAGAAAAAGGAATTGGAGATGGCACTGTGAGCTATGGAATGGATGATGGTGATGACTTGTTCATGCGGTCTTGGACTGGCACCATCATTGGCCCCAATCATGTAAGTGTTGGAAGAACTCCTCAGATTTCCAAAAAGCTGACAATTATTCTGCAATGTGCAGTGGTCGCAGAAGCATGATATTCTTCAATGCTCAGCAGTGGTCACAGATGACAATGATGATGTAGTCAAGGAGGACATGATCAAGTTATGAAACTGCTTGCTTGATTGATACCTAGGTAGCTAAGGTTTTTTCTGATGTTTGATCATTGCTGCTTTTGGAATGTTATAGTCTGTACACGAAGGCCGCATATACACAGTGAAGCTCTTTTGTGACAAGGATTATCCAGATAGGCCTCCAAGTGTCAAATTTCACTCACGCATCAACATGACATGTGTGAACCAGGAGAATGGAATGGTGAGCATGACACTGCACAAGCGGACTTGTTTGCATTCTTTTGCTGCTGAAAATAGGGTTAGTGGTGAGCATGACAGTGCACTACAGACTGTTGGCCATTGTTAACTGCTGAAAACAGGGTTATTGGTTAGCATGACACTGCACAAAGGCACTGTTTGCATTGTTCACTGCTGAAAACAGGGGTTAGTGGTGTGCATGACTCTGCACCAGGGGACTGTTTGCATTCTTTGCTGCTGGAAAATTAGGGTGAATGATGAGCATGGCAATGTAGGGACTGCTTGGATTTCTTTGCCACTGGAAAGTAGGGTTAGGATCTCTTTCCAAGCAAACTTCTTGTTTTGTTTAGTTGAATATGTAATCAACCCTCTGTTAGATCCTAGACCCAATATCTTTAGGACAAGGTATCTTTGAGTACAGGGTGGGTTCCGTTGTAAGTAAAAACTGGGTGTATCTGCTGCCCATTAATAGGTGCATGCTACAACAATTTTTTTCCTGTCCACAAAGGTAGATCCCTCAGTGTTCAAGCAAAGTGATTGGTTCTAGTGACCATTCTGAGATTCTTGAGCTCCTTCTGGGATGGCTGCCTTACCTTATATCATGATTTTCAGGTAGATCCAAGGCACTTTTCAATGCTTGCACAGTGGCAGCGTGAATACACAATGGAGAACATTCTGACGGAGCTCAAGAAGGAGATGGCATCCCCTCACAACCGCAAGCTGCACCAGCCTGTTGAGGGCAGCACATTCTAGAGCTTTCCAGGTTGGTGCAAACTCACTTGGGGACTTCTATCTCAAGAGATGTTCAGTCTTGTTCTTGCTTGCCTTCATAGAGGGGATGTTATAGAAACAGATTGGATCATCTGCAGCAGGGAAACTTTTTGATTGGTGAGGATTGTTATAACATCTTAGCATTTATGAGCTTGAGCAGGCATTATGATGAGCAGAAAAAGGTGTCTAAAGAGCTGTAACTAGACTGTGATGCCCAAGGTGAGTTGTATTGGAGAAAGCTGTTTGAAACTTTACACATGTTCAAAATCTTGTGAAGTTTTTTGCACCCAAATGCATGCACTGTCGGTTGGTCTGGACAGCTGTGCCTGGAAGCCCCTGCATCCATCCCTGACTGTGAACCAGGTTGGGTTTTTAAAAATTAGCTCATATCCTACTTCCGTCTGTTATTTGGAGCCCAGCCTTCAGCACTTTCAGCGATTGTTGTTGGCTAAAGGTCGCACCTTAGAGACTCAGCACAAGTTTAGGGGTTTGTATCTGAATTTGGAAAGTCTCCATCACAAACCCAGGACCATGAAGATCTAAGAGAGGATTCTTTTTCTTGCATTTAGAAGATAATTTACTTATACTGGACCTGTAAGTAGGTTTTGATAGAATGTGTTTCAAAAGAGAATGAACTGACATCAGGAGTGAAAAGAATTTCAGTATTACTTTTATCTTTATATCATCTACTAGGTAGTTGATTCCTTCATGCTTTTTGCGATTCAGCAAAAATGAGGCTAGTATCTGTTTTCTCATAGTTTGTCATGTTCACCAAATTCTTTTTGGACAGCATTTTGTTTGAATAAGTGTGGGGTTTATGTTCATGGATACAAAACAAACAATTAATGCACCTATAGTTTTTTCTACAAGACATCAAAACATTAAATTGCTGTAGAATGTGGTTTGTTCTGGAGAGGGTATTTGGATCTAACAGATGGTCATCTACCAAACTAGTCATAGCAGAAGTAGATTGATGCATTGCTAGCCCCAGGCCAAGTAGTTGAGTTGTATTTAGTATGTACTTTGATCTTCATGGTCACCTCTAAAATCATCAGATTAATTCGTTTAATTTGTGATGGAGACCATGAAAATGGGTTTAGATGGTGTGACACTAACACTTTTTCCCAGCAGTGAAAGAAGGTAAGCCAGCATTCCTTCCAGGTATGGAGTTCTGGAACCCCACTAGTGTGGAGGAATTTCAACAGAGTTAGGTGATGATGAAAGTTGAACATTCATGGATCTATTTCATTTGAAAAGTTTAAAATAGGTTTGTGATCTATTATATGACTTGTTTTTTCTTTTTGCACCCTCAGATGCTAAATGTTAGTATGTGTTCTGCGATCCATGTTAGGCTCGTTGGATGTCATACAAACAGTTTCTTTTCAAGCCTATATGGAAAATGTGTTGTAATGTGAAAAAGGTTGAGATAGTAGTTGTTGAAAGAAACCAGGGAGTGAAAAACAGGTGTATTTGGTTGGTTTCCTTGTGCATGATGAGTTTCTACTGGACGTTGTTTCTTGACTATTGTTGTTGCACTCTGGCTTAAATAAGTCACAGGAGGGTATTCCAACCATGTACATTTGCTTTTTCCTTCTATTGTCACTTTGTTTTGGAGAGCAATGTCACCATACAAGTTCTTGAGTTCTTTGACAAGATCTCCTGTCATGTAAATGTATGTGTCAATTTTGCATTTTTGGGTTGGATTCCTGCAACAGTTCGTTTTCTAACACCCAGATTTTGACAATCTCTTCAACTCATAGGCTGCTATCTAAACTTCATTGCAGAGGTTCTTGATTTCTGTAGGACACATACAGTGGTCTCCATTTCAAAACCAAAATGCAAAAGCAGTTGCAATGGGAGTTGACACCATTTTTCTAAAAGCTTTTATACTTGAAGGCATGTGTCACAAGCTATCCAGCTTTAGCAATGCATTTGGGGAATAATTGCTACTTGTTACCATATACAGTCTGCGTCATGAACTGCAAACAAAAAAGTGCATTTGAGTGTCCTTGGTGTGTGCTTGCAGCCTATCCTCCAGATCCTTGAATGACTTGTTACTCACCTCATGGAAGCACACTGGGTAGATGGTAAGGTGTGCTGCAGCCATTATCACTGCTGCTGGCATCCCCAATTGCCCTGAAGTCTTGTTGAAATTCATCTCCAATGCTCTTCACACGACCCAATTGCTCAAATCATCAAAAGAAGACACCTCTTGTACAGCCATGACACAACAAATAAACAAGCAAGGCTTTTTTGCTGCTAGCAGAACCCAAAAGCATTCAAGTTCCGAATCCAGAACCGTGACTATTATAAGCCAGCCAAATTGGTCCTAAAACTAGTGCAAAAAAACCACATAAGGTGGGTACTGGACAGAGTGGGTGGAATCACCAATTGCAAGCTGATGATCATGCCATTTACTTCCTATCATGTATCTTTCATCACAGTCGAGCCCAAACACAATTTGTAAATACATGATGATAAGATGATAAGAGGAAAGTAGAACTCACCAAGGCACACAGCTATTACCATCAAGAAAAGCAAATACCAGTTCTGCAAAGTGCAAACCATCCATCGAATACAAAGACTTTGAACTAGTTGATGCATGAGGCCACCCAGTCTGGTCTAGTAGCTGCTTCATCCTTGTCAAGACGTTCAGACTGCATGCCAGCCAACTGGTGTGTACCACATACCTACAAACCTGAAGAACCTGAACTGGGGCTCAGTGCACTTCCAGCTGCTCTTCTGATCTAGAGATATTGAAAGAACTCATACTGCAGCTGAGGGCCCATCAGAGATGCTCTTGTGAACTGGAGATATTGAAAGACTACAATCTGGAGCTGAGTGCACTTCATATGCTCTACTGATCTGCATACATTGGAAATACATGAACTGGGCCAAGTGCAATTGTACCTCTCACAAGCAGTTGGTGAGCAATCCTCTTTTACCTCTGCATCTTGATGGGAGTAAGGGCTGTGAAAAGCCCCCAATGTTTTCCATGCTCTGGGAAGATTGATTTGAACCCACTGATGCCAGAAGATGATCATGCGATTCTGTGCCGTAAGGTACCAAAGAATTTTGATCAGGTTACACCTGGGTTGACAATCAGCCTGTGTAACACCATATGCAGGGCTACTCTCATGAGTTGGGGGAAGTTGCCTCTAAAAATATAAACTTGCTTCTCATCTAGCTTTTCAGCACACCCTTGCAAATGGCACCAATGAATGCCACCCATGGATGGTGCTGTGTGTGCTGTCTTTGCTCTGTGTGCTGCAGAGACAGCAAACAAGCTGTAACAATGGGCCTGAAACATAACTAGAACATTATTATTGGCCAAACTGGGGAAGCAACACACTTTACTTATGGATCTCAAATCAGTTCTGGAAGACTTGAAGAAGTAAAAGAGCAAAGCAAGCTTGTCAGAACAATAACAACAATTGTCCACATTAGATGCATCCTCAGCTCATCCTTGCACTAATTCCAACAGCCTCTACTACAACAACAAAAACACCATCAGATCTGGAGACATTTGCAGATCAAGGCAAGAGAAGAAGAAGAAGAAGAAAACAGCAGTAGCAGTTGGAAAAAATAAAAATTGGAGAAAGAATCATGAGTTTGTTCTGCAATCTTTTGTTTGTCCAGAAAAACTCCTTCAAATGTTAAGGAGATTGCAAAGCTGTTGACCAGCAGCAATGGCTTCAACTAGTATTGTACTCTGGTGAAGAATCAATGCAATGCAATTCTCAACCTCCATGTCACGGAGGTGGACCAAAGACTCCATCCTCTGCAGATGAAGTAGCTCCTCGCAAATTGCTACTAAGAAAACTGCAGTGAAACAAACAAACAAATAGGGGAGGGGGGTATTACATCCAATGTTGGAGTTTCCTGGCAAATGGAAACTGCCTCCTCTCGCATGCAGAGCGACAACCTCAGAAAAAACCCACCGAAAAAAAAAAGGAGCCATCAATTTGGTCAGAAGACTTGTCCACAAGTCGTGGTGCAGATAGGCAACTGACGGACTAACAAACTGGGGATCTCTGCGGAATCCCCTTTCTTCGCTTCGTGGATACTGGTAGAAGCAAGGATTTGGGAGAAGCTGAAAGCCCTGGAAGGCGACCGGTGCGGATCTTCTTGGGCATCAGGAGGGTGGAGGTGGTAGTGGAGGAGGTGGCGGTGGCGCATGCAGCAGCACCGGCGGTGGGTGCTGTGGTGGTGGCGGCGATCTCGTTTGAGGAAGTGGGGGCCACGGGAAGAAGAGTATCGTCGAACGGAGAGTCTGTCAAGAGCTCTTCTTCTTCTTCTTCCTCGGAGTCAAGCTTCTCTCCTGCAGAACGACGAGCTGCCGCTGCTTCTTCTTTCAGACATGGAAAGAAGGAGTAAGGGAGAGTGTTGTTGAGATTTGCACCTGGTAGTAAGCTAGAGAGATCTCTTCCTTGACGCATCACGGCATCTACCTTGCAACCCACGGAGCAATAGTGGTAAGAGTCTTGTAAGCTTCGCTCGCAAAACCCGCAGGCGTTTCCGAGGCCCTTAGACGGACGTGGTTGCGGTCTCTGGTTCAGAAACACCACTCTCGCGCTGTTGATGATGTAGGTCTGCACTTCCGAGCAGTCCAGCAATCTCTGAATGTCCTGCAGACGGATTACATCGTGGTACACGTAGCGTCTGATCTGCAGCAAACAGTGACTGCGATGGCCCGACACACAATGCTGACATACTCCCCCACTACAGTCTACGCAAAATACGTTCTTCTCGTTCTTCTTCAACGCGGCATGCGTTGTGCATGCAACGAAAAACTTCTCACTCAACAACGCCTCCAACCATGCCGGCTTCTGCTGCGGCACTGACTGCAAGTCGTACCCCACCATGTCTGCAAAACACAACACACACAGACAAACACACAGGGCGGCTGCTGCTGCTGCTGCTGCTGCTGCCGGACTGCTGCTACTAAATTCCTTCTTCTCTACTAAGGTTCTCCACTTCCCCGCGCGCTGTGCAAATTCCACCTCTCCGCGACAAAAGGCATTGGTTTTTTTTCCTCACAGACTCCGGCAACAACACTCCAGCATCGTCAAAACTGACATATCTATCTATCTATCAAGTGCTGCTACTTCTTCAAAGATGGACTAAACTAGTACCAAATTGTTCCCTCCGAGATAGACAAAACAGGACCTCGAGTTACCTCCGCTGCCAAATGCAAGACCGGCGGAAAACTAACTAGCTAGATAGCTAGCTAACGAAAGTAGGTGTTCTAGAAGCTGAAGAAGACGGGTTTCAAAAGAAACAAAAAATTGAAAAGCTAAGAAGAAGAAGAAGAAGAAGCAGAAGAAGCAGACATGTAGAAGAGGAAAGTCTGCAGCAACGAAAAAAAACCTCAAGTACCACCTCTACTGCAAAATGCCAGAGCGGCGGAAAACTAGCAAGCTAGCAAAGGGTCCTGTTGCGGCGGAAACTGAAGAAGAAGAAGACGTGTCAAAACGATAATTGAAAAGCTAAGAAGAAGAAGCAGACATGTAGAGGAATGCAGCAACGAGAGATCGGAATTGGATGCAGCAGAAGAAGAAGCTCCTCATGGCTGAGAGAGAGGAAGAGAAGAAGAAGAGGAAGGAGTGAGAGAGAAAGAGAGAAGAGAGAGAGCTCTGAGATGCATGCGCGCGCGGGAGGAGAGAGTGAGCGGAGAGAGCCGGGCGGGGGGCCAGAGGAGCGGCGCAGTAGCAGGCAGGCAGGCACGAGACAGGAATGTGTACAGTAATGGCAGGCAGGCAGGCAGGCGGGCGGTCGATCGACGACTTGCGCCGAAGGCTCGGCTGGCAGCGCCACATGCCCTAAATTCTCGTGCGCACCGGAGACCGGCTGTATCCGGTCATGGGTAGTCATGAGTCGTCTGTACTCTCTTGGACTGTATACCATTTGTGGAAAGCCGGACCGTATAATACGCAGCCTACGCAGCAGCGTTCCCACTATGAACCAAATTACAAGCAACAAACATTATTCGCAAAAGACAGGGGAACAGATTGGTTCAAGAGCCAAATCCCATTCACATTGCTCTCTTGGACCACTCCCATTCACATTGCTCTCTTGGACAAATCCCATTCACATTGCTCTCTTGGACAAATCCATTCACATTGCTCTCTTGGACAAATCCCATTCACACTGCTCTCTTGGACTAATTCCATTCACATTGCTCTCTTGGACCAATCCCATTCACATTGCTCTCTTGGACAAATCCCATTCACATTTCTCTCTTGGACCCATCCCATTCACATTGCTCTCTTGGACCAATCCCAGTCACATTGCTCTCTTGGACTGATTCCATTCACATGCTCTCTTGGACCAATCCCAGTCACATTGCTCTCTTGGACTGATTCCATTCACATTGCTCTCATTCACATTGCTCTCTTGGACCAATCCCATTCACATCGCTCTCTTGGACCAATCCCATTCATATGGCTCTCATACACCAATCCCTTTCACATTGCTCTCTTGGACCAATCCCATTCAGATGGCTCTCTTGGACCGATCCCATTCACATGGCTCTCTTGGACCGTATCTCTCTTGGAAACCAGATCACATAAGCAACCAATATTGGGTGGGTACCAACTTTTGAACGATACCAGCTGGTAGGTAAGTAGGTAGGTAGGTAGGTAGGTAGGTACAAGGTATTTAATTTTTTTATAATTTTTTTTCAATTCATACCAGCCTGGTACCTACTGTAGTACTTAATGGTTTTATTAACTTCAAAGTTTTTTGGGAGAGATTTTTGGGCCAAACTGAACCAGCATCCACCAGTGTACCATCCATCCACTGGATGCCCGTTATTACTCACTTGTGGATGGATGAACCTCAACTTGTGGATGAACCAACATTTGGTTTCACCTTTGGTGAACACATTCTGTAGGAAATAGGTCTCATATGTATGTAGGTAGATAGGTAGGAAAATAGGTAACTACTAGGTAGGTATGTAGGTGGTTTATACATAAGGTAATGGCTGTTTTTACTACCTACTTACTAACCACCTGCTTGTGGGTTTGTTAGTAAGTAGGTAATGAAATAAACAATTTGAGCTAACCAGCATGGTTAGCTAGGGAACGGGAACTCAACAGAAAACTGTTTCCTGACCACTTACCATTCATCAGACTCAACCACAGCCTTACCCTAGACTCCTTATTTGCACATTGGGGCCTTACCTTACACAAATTTATTGACCACACCACCACCACCCAAGTTGTATTATAAGCAATAATTTTTTTTTAAAAATTTGTGGATAAACCCTAAATCCTAAACTCTAAAAGGATTTCAAGGTCCTTGCTTAAATCTAGGCTGTAAATATTCTTGAATCATCCAAGTTATATTTCAAATTATTCTATATAGTTCAAAATAATTGATTAGGATTTTATCGACTTTAGTGAGTGCATTGGCACCACACTTGGCAACGTAGCTAGTGTCACAAGTTGGGACGTGATATTCCATCAACTATCACAATGATAGCAAAGAGTTTCTCATCAAAGAACATCACTTTTTTTGTGGGTGGAGTGTAACAATCGATTTGCAATCCACACTCCAAAATCATTTCACTACCTTCTTTTGTCGCCCTTTGTGAATTGATACTTGCCATCTAGTCTCAAGATACTTACTTTACATATGGATCTCTTCATCAATGCTTTGACATGCTAATCGTTGTTGTAAAGAGTACATATCGAAGTGTGTCTAGCAAATACTTGCAATTTTCACGTTCTAAGTATAGATCATCTTATGACTAATTACAAAAGCTTGAAACTTTTGTTCAAGCACTTGCGGAATAATAAGCATTGGAATGATAGTTTGGGGTTGACTATCATTGATGAGTTGTGGTAGAGGTTAATAATTCCTTGTGATGAATTCACAAGGATTGATAATTAAACATGGAGTCCCAAAACCATGAAATGACTCAAAAAGGGGTAAAAGCACATTATAGTGAACCATTTAGGGAATGGGAAGTCCATTGGAAGTTCATATTTCTAGTGCATTTTGAACCCATTAAACCTTATATAACTAAGTCTTGAATTTTTAAAGATTAAATGATGTTGAGGTTAACATTTTATACTATTTTTTTTCCTACATTATTTCACTATAGATCTTTCTAAGTATTTTTAATGGAAACAAGTTTTGGAAAAAAATTGTTTATGTAGATCAATATCCTTTGCAAAACATGGATATTTTGAAGTTATCAAATGGAATTATGTTCAAAGACAAGAGAGTTTTCTTTCCATATTTTTTGACCTTAAATGCCATATACTTTAAAAGTATCATGTCCCAAATTTTTGAACAATAAAATGGCCAAAAGAAAAAACTCCATGTTAATTAGTTGGGGACTTTGTGGAAATTTAATTTTTTAAATTCACATTTGATTGAATATTGATGGTTTTGGTGCAATTTTTTCAAAATTTGAAAGATTAGGAAATAATGTTTTAATATATTGACTCCTATTGGTATATTTCTCATGTTTTATTTGAAAATTATGCAATAATGCTTGTTAGACCCAAAAACACAAACAATGTGGCATCCATAAAAGCCCATTGTAATTTCCTTTTACCCAAAGGTTGTGTACATTGCTTAAAACTAGAACATAAAGGAAATTATATTTTGAAAAATGTTCACATTTTGTGGATCTCCATGTTGTCACCCATAAAGATGCTCATGGAAGAAAACACCTTTCTAATGAAAATGGCATATGATGTATTTGTAAAAGCCAAGGTAACATCCAACCTTGAGTTGTTGTCTAATGTGAATGTAATGTTTAATTTACCTTGTATTTTTTTCTCACTTGAAGTTGTCCAAAGTCTTATCAAATTAAATAAACTACATGATGTTTTTATGTATGGCTTTGTAAGTGTGATGAAAATTTGTTAAAAGGAGTTGTATGCAATATATTTTGACCCTAATATTGATTTCAAGTCCTCTATTTTCTTCAATGGATGTTAAACATGAAGGCATTATTATGAAATGAATCTCAAACCCATTCACTTGAATAGATCACCTAACCTTCAAGTGTCAAACACAACACATATAGGCCAAACACAAATATGTGCATACTAGGGTCAAAAAGTCTCGAGCAACAAGGTTTGCATGTGCAATGTCAAATTGAGTCTATGAAATAGTTTGCAAGCGTCATTATTTTAGTCTATGTTGGAGAATTGGAATCAAGATTTATTGTTTAACATCTCATGAATGCATTAGGTATAGTTTATCTCAAGTATTGGTTATACTAGGAGGATGTTGAAAGGTTAGCTTTAACATTTACACCTTGACATATTGAAAACAAATTGTCATATAGTGAAAACATCAATGGTAGAATGATTGTGCCAACCTTGCTAAATCCTAGTCGTCTTGATTTGCAAGTCAAGTCATTGTTCAAAATGATACTAATAAAACCTCTTCTAGGTTTGAATCCTATTACCAAATTTTGGCAAAATCTAAAATTGTCCTAGGTTTTGGTCATGAAAATGCATGAGTATTCCAAATTTATATAATTAATTTTTGCCCACGTGGTAAGTTCAATAAAAATGAAAAAATGTTTTTCAACATTGGTTTTCATGAAAACTAAATTGAAAAAAACACTCAAATTGATTACTTGCATCCTTAAAAATGTTTGACAAAAAAATTGTACTTTAGAAAAATTTCCTTATAATGATGCAATATTTCATAGATAATTATCATGTTCCACCATGGCCATAAGATTCAAATTTGAAGAATTTTTTTTTATGTTCAAACTTTGAAGTTCAACTCAATTTTTGCAAATGCATTATGTGCATTCAAAGTTTGATGCAATTCATCTCAAGGTATTGGTGGTGATTCCTCAAAATGACAACAATGGAGAAAAGGACAAACTAAGGGCATATTCTTTAATTCCATGCACTAAAACAAAAAAGGTTCGTGGGAATTCTAGGATGGGAATAGGAAGAAGGGAGGAGTTTGCTTATTCATAAGCACCTTACACTCACTTCACTTACACAAGTTAAACAATGTAAGTAATTAGTGAAAATGGAACCAAATTGGATTACAAACTTGTTTTGTTCAAATTCATTTACATTCACACAACTTAAACTTGAAAAAAGTCATCACCCTCCTCCTTTAAAACAAACTTTTGAGTTATCCTCATGGATTACATTGAACTAACCAAAATTCCCAAGACTCCCAAATGGGAGCCTCAAAACTAAGACACTTATTGTCTTGAATCTTTGGAACATCACAAGTCCATTAAAACAAGTTTCTTTTGAACATGTGACCCACTTTCTTATGACCCTTGTTGAAATATTTCCAACAACATAAAGATCTTTGGATTTGGAGGTGATTTAACCTTTTGTTTAAACATTTGAGACACCTAGGGAATCCCAATTCCCAAGCTAAGGAGTTAGCCTTAAGAGTTTTAATGATGTTTTCCCTTTACTCCCAATTATTTCCCACCTCTTGTGGAAGTCTTTTCACTCTAACTTATTCATTTCATGTCCTAACTATTTAGGCCTAAATTCATTTCTTTTAGTGCCATGGCTTGAACTCAAGGCTAGGTTAGCAACAAAGTTGGCCTTGTTTGTGTATGTATGTGTGGCACAAGTTTAGAATTGATTGATTCTTTTGCATGGTATGCTTCAACTTTCAACTCATGTAGGACATTGGAACTCCCAACTTTGGCACAATAGCAAGGTAGATCCTTGGGGCTTGTCTTTCAATTTGCTCCCTTGTTTTTATACAATATGATGTCTTTGGAATTGATTATATGAACATTAATTTTAATGTAAAACAACACCAAGTTTAAATTGCAATTTAAATTTGCAACCAATTTTTTTCTTACACATTTGATTTTTTTTTCCATGTTGTGTTGCCCCAAAGTTTTCCCTAAAAAATAAAAGTTAAGACCACTTAATAATCACAACAATAATGAAACTTTCATTCAAGTAACCATTCATTTTTGAGACATAATTCAAATAGTTGAACTATTAAAGTAGATAGAGTTGTGATTCAACACTTAATGTATTAGAAATATTAAAACCTTTGGACATTATTAAGTTGCCTTTGGATTTTCAAGAGGTGTTGTAAACTCATGTAGCCCTAAAGATTCCTAAAATGAATAACAAATGAGGAAAGGTTTCATAGTAAATGGGGGGCAATGTTCAATGATGGGCATGCTAAGACAATTTGTGATTTGGAGATTAAAATTCTTAGACATTGTTCCATTGACTTTAAAGTTCCAAGAGGTTTTGTAGAGTTATACTTGATGCACCCATAGGTTTTTTAATCACTCAAAACAAACAAAAAATGAAAAAGATATGGGTCCACATGTGAGAGGGGGGGGGGAGGGGGGGTCCAATTTTTTTCAAACATTTTGTGATTTGGATACCTCATCCCCTTTGTTCATCTTCATGATTTCTCCTTTCCATCTAGGGTTTAATGGGGTATTAAACCTCCACTTGGTACATTCATAGCTATGAAAATCATTCAAAATGGACAAGAAATGAATAAGGTATGTGTCATTGTTCAATCATAGGTTTGTGTTTGACAATGGGTGGTTCTACCCTAATGTTTTATCAACAAATGTTTTTGTTCACAACAACATTATCCTCAAATGAAACTCCTTGCCATAACCCTTTGTTATAAAATTTTATGGAAAAATTAAAAAAGAAGAAGAGATCCACACATGTTGTAACCATTTATGCCACTTTCATTTACCAAAAAAATCACTAATTATAAGGATCGAAGGTCATCTTGCAAGCATTTGGGTTCAATTTAAAGCTATGCAATGAACTTGATGTTAAATAATGGTTTAAAATTAATGCACAAGGTTTTCATGACATGAGTTTTTCATATTGTTTCATTTAACTATAAACATAATTGCACATTAAAAATTGCTTCATATGATTTATACAAAATAAAATCATGTCCTTTAACACAAGATTAAAACCATAATTAAACTGAAATTGCACATGAATTTTTAAATCATTTGTTTGTTTTTAGTATGTTTCACTTCTAGAATATTAAGTTCAAAAAAATTAATATTTTTAATCTAGTTTTGAGTTATTAGGTATTTTACATTGATGTGCTTGAAAGCTCCATACTTTCCACCTTAAGATCTAAACTACTTATAACATTAAAGTGTTGTAAACCAAGTGAATGTGAAGACTTTTTAAAAATAAATTTTTGTTTAATTTTTAAGCATGACCAAACAAATAGACCTACCTATGCAAGAAGTTGCCCATGCAATTGGCCAAACCAAAATGTGCATTTTCCAAAGGTAAAGCTTTGGTGAAGATTGGTGGGAGGAGTCGTGTTTTGTTACCCAACTATAATAATTATGTTCAAAATGAAGGTTTTCAAAATATGTTATATGTTTAAATTTATTTTTTTAATAATCTTTAGGGTTGAACCATTTCTACAATAACACAAAAAGTTCTATTTGGATTTCTTATTTTTATTTGAAAGTGGTCTTATAGTGATCATTACAAATAAATGGCAATTTAACAAGAAGATTTCATGTAAAGTTTGCCAATGTAGCATGATTAAATGTCTTTTAAAGGCTATGACCAATGTTGTAGGTCCATGATTTTAAGTAGGTTTAGGTTAAGGTTTTAGGTCAAGTTTTAAGATATTTAGATTAGAAGTTCAACCTTTTGTTGGACCCACCATTGGAACTAGATTAATCAATTGACCTTTAGTTAGGATTAAATTAAAACTGAAACAAAGGGTGTTATCTAATGTTGTGTGGGTGATCATGTGGTTATCAAAACTAGATTAAGGTTTTGAAATCGGTTAAGAACTTGAACCGGGGTTAGGCTAGGTTTGATAACTTGGTGGGGAATTGACCCCTTTGTTATATATGCGAATGAATGAGCAATTGGACCCAAACATGATTTTAAAGTGTATTTAATAACCAAAATTAAAATAGTTGGTTGAAAAATAATTGATTCAAATCCATGCCTAAAGTTTAAACATGTTGCCATTGCCCTCCATTTTGTGTTTTTCTTGGTTTGCACCTCCTACCATCACCTTTCTCTTCATATTCTTTTCTTGGTTTGTGCATGTTGTCATGAATCTCCTTTTCATGTTCTTCTTCAAATTCATGTCTATTGCCATCTCTTTCCTCTTCATGTGGGTTAGTTTGGCTCTCATTGGCCTTGTGAAAGTTTGTAAAAATCTTGAGTATTTTTGGAATAAAAATTTGTTTTGTTTCAATGTTTCTAGTAATGTGTTGAGTTTTGAAACCTAATTGGGAAGTTATTTGAAACCTATCTTAACTTCCCATACAAAGCTAAAAATCTCATACCTTGAAAATGAAGAAATTGTATATCATAAAGCTATTTTTTTAATAACTAACTTACTTGAATAAAAAGCTTGATCTCTTTTTATGCAAGTAGTTAGTTTTAATTGGTTGTACATAATTAATATGATATAATCTCCACCTTGGATAGTGTGGACAAACTAATATTTTACAAATGAATTTGTTTAGTTGTGTGCGACAATGATGAAATTGGACCTAATCTTAAACTAGACTAGGCTCCAATTTTTTAAAATTAGATCAAGACTAGAGGTTTTAGAAATCCAAAGAATCGATTTCAAGATGAGATCAGAGATCATATCAAAAACTAAAAAAGTTTCAAAATTGGTATTGAATGTTCCTTTTAAAATCAAGAACTTGGACATAATGGCAATGATTTATTTTGTGATGCATTTTTAGAATTTTGTGATTTTTTTGAAAATAAAATAATTTGTCACAAATTCCTTGTTTGTTAAAAAAAGTGCTAAAAAAACGAATCTTTTAAAATAAAAAGTCATCAATAATAGCCACAACAACTCCTTGCAATATGAAAGGATGCTTGAGATTTTCTACTTTCATATTTTGAATATCGTCAAATTTGGCTAAATATTCTTATGGATAAATGAGCACTTGATTAACATAACAATTTCTTTGGGAAAAAATCACGGCATAGTGGTTGCAAATAGCTGACCCAGATTGCCCTACTTTACGAGAAGGGACGACTTCAAACTTGAGAATGGTGTGTGGGCAAGTACCACTTCATTCCAATGCAAGCGCCAATCATGTCCTTGCCGTCGCCAGCCGCCCAATTGAGTACATAGCAGAAGTCCAACATAACACACATTTGTTGAGTGAAATAGGTAGTACTATTTTTTTCTCACCTCAAAGAGCGAGACCCAGAGTTTTTCTTCCCTTTGAATCTCCTTGCACTTCGCATCTTGAAGGAAAATGCACATAAGGATTAGTAATGTGTTTGTGGAACATAATTTGTTCCTTCGCCCCTTTGTAATCCGCTTTGGGTTTTTGCACTTCTAGCTCAAGACTTGGGTCCTCTCTCACTTTGTTCTTCATTTCCCCCACTTTGCTGGGTGCTTTGTTTAATGAAGGTTACCAAGGTTTCATCATTAGTAATTAGAGAAAGTGGTTCTCTCTAGTGGATCATGTGGCCTGGTTCAAAGTTCAGACCAAAATGTTTTGTGATTATTGGCCTTGCTTACCAAGGCAAAGGATATATTGTGTTTAAATTCATTAATTATAGAGTATAGTAGCTTAATGGAATTTTGGCCTCTAGGTAATAATAGGTCTATTTTTTTAATATGAGGATTTTTAAAAGATGATGTTTTGCCTTGTCTTGAAACTTGAGATTCCTTATAGAGTTCCTAGGATGCAGGGCCCACGGAGGGGGGAGGGCTCCAGCCAATCACGAATTACCGAATCAAGCATGTGCGGACACCAATTATTTTATATAAGTAGATAATCTCTAAAAGGATTTTGGTTTCTTTTTAGAGGACTTTTTGAAGATTATATTTTTGCATGGTGAAATATTTGAGTTTTCATAATTCTTCTTTTGACTTAAAAAATACTTTTCAATGTAAATGGCAAGGCCAGAGTGTGACATACCCTAAAATTTCTCTGGGTAGGAGTTTGAGTCAAGTTCTTCCAGAATTTGAACCCTTCAATTCTGGTTCTATCACATTTGTTTCAAATTCAACAAGCTTTGGACCTGGTTTTTGAACCAGATCCAGTTCCATGTACACATTGCACATTCCCCAATGCGAAGGATTATGAGGTACAAAGTTTTACAACAAATTAAAATTAATATTTTATTATAAAATTGAGTCTACTTATTCATTTTTTTA
>Ga0209611_10001825_pt1 | contig 36934 bp, 27 predicted proteins | sample S1TSphgellanicum_3_FD_187693 | JGI IMG/M metagenome (GOLD analysis project Ga0209611, IMG submission 187693) | Host-associated microbial communities from peat moss isolated from Minnesota, USA - S1T2_Fc - Sphagnum magellanicum MG (SPAdes) (version 2) | ecosystem: Host-associated > Plants > Peat...
ACATAAAAATTGATTGCAAAATTCAAACATTAAGTCTATAATTAATACAAGGCCCAAAACATCATGGTTTTTCAAGCTACTCAACTTTGAATACCCTATTTTAACACAAGGGTACAATTTTAATACAAGTATCAAAAACTAATGTGACATGTCACTTTTGACTAATGATATTGACTATAATGTTTTTTTTAATTTCACAAATTAAACATTTAGTTGAATATGACAATCTTAATGTTTAAATTAATGGACTATCTTTACCATGGTTTCATCAGAAAGGGTCATTTCTAGTCAAGATGGGCAACAATACATAGTCAAATGGGAACATATGTGAGTAGCAATTTGATCTAACATTATTATAAGTTGATTCTTGTAGTGTAATCATAAAATATCATCATTAATGTTATTATACATAATGGCTAAAAACTCATATGCACTTACACAAATTTTCCCTACAAAAAACAATGGCCCAAATTAGCTTACAAAAAAATTTCATGTTTTTAATATAGGAAACCTCTTGCTCCAAGGTGGCGAGGGAATTGCACCTTGTAAGGGGCCTTGAAAATACACTATGCATGTTTATTGAGGTCATTATGTAATTGTTAAATTTTGGAATTGATAGGTAAATCATGGGGCTATTTTTTGTTATTTTTTATAAAGCTTTTGTAGTACATTGATCAGCCTAAACATGGATTGTTAATTCATCCATCTCCTAATTTATTATTGGCTAATGAGTTCTCATTTTTTTTTCATGATTATTTTGGACTATATTTCCTTCTTTCATCTATATATGATGATTTCCCCTTGTACATTTGAAGTTTCTTATTATTATTTGTAATAGTCATAAACTACTTGATGGTTCTCACTATGATTTACACCTACTTGATAACTAGTTAACATGAAACACAAGGCAACCAAACATTTAATTTAATATTTTTATGTTCATTATTAATTTGCAACATTCATGAGACTTTGAATGAAACTTGATTTTAACCATCTAAACCTTAGCAATGGTTACATGTCCAATAGCTCCTTAATTCATGAATGTACCATTATCGCTTTTTCTTCTCTTCCTTTTATTCCCCTAAATGATATAATGACCCTAAACCCTAAACCATTAATCACCCTAAACCCTTACCTCCTTAATTACCCCTGCCATTACACATTGTCACATTTGTCAAGCATATGACATAATGTTTTAGTATGGAGCTAGTTTTTCTCAATCATGATGGACATACTTAATTTTAATGTTGGTCAAACTAAACATAATCGATCATTTCAAACTAGTAACCTTGACTTTACAATTAACTTAATTGCAATGTTAATGTTTAAAAACTATGATTTTATAGTAGCACATATCTACCCTCAAATTGTTGATGTTTAAAAAGAAAATGGAATTGGATTGTACCCAAGCTATGTGGAGGAACAATGACACAACTTAAATATGAAAAGTCCCAACTAACTCCTTTTCATTTTGATTCCTACACTATACTTATATCTTGGTCAATTTCCATGACTCTTACACTTTTAAAGTCTTATTTGGTCTTTGTGGGCCTTGAAAGAGGTAGGCTGCCATTTGCACAAAAGATTTAATATAAGAATTAAAAGATTCCTTTGATAAGGGCTCACCCTTAGATGAACTTCAAATGTAGCAAATAATGTGTGCATGTGTGTGTTTATTATAGGGAGTTTACATAACAAAACCACATGCAAAGAATTACAAAACTCCTAAATTTTAACCAAGAACTCTCAAATATGAATTCTCATGCTAGGTCTGAAATTCATATAATATGTAACATGTGTTTTATAATAGTTCCAACAATGCACTGTATTTGGGACAATATCATTATTTATCACATCCAAATTTAGAGTTAAACGTTTGCCCTTCCCCCACTGATAAACAATAGATATTAAAAAACATACACTAAGGAAACATGTAAATGCCACATGTGAGTCTATCATTATGGTTGGCCAATTAGAAGCATTCATTTTCTTTTTTCTTTTTACACCCATGGTCTCATGTACAAAAGTTGAGCCCATTTTCATACCAATGTGACATTAATTTCATCCAAAATTTTACACACATGACATTTTATTGTTGTCACTAGAGATGTTCTTATTGGTATAATGCATAAATAATATTTATATTTGATAGCTCCCTTTTCTCATTTGTGGTCATTCATTTTTGTGAAAAGGAAATGATATGCCTTTCGACAACATCATTTTTTGTGATTTTTAAGACTTTACTTTGAAGAGTCTCATATCATCAACTTTTTTTTTTTGGGTTTATGTGCACTTTTGCAAACCATTGACTTTGATACCTTCTTTCCTTGATGCCTTTTGGGCATGTGCATAAAGTATCGTGGCTAATAGTGCAAAATGGTTAGAAACCATGAATGATGACGTCCTTCATTGATTCAAGTAATGACATCATTACCTCACAAGCAATTCTTGATCACTAGTTACACATTAAATGGTATGCATGATGATGTTTTGAATATTCTTTGCCTTAGAACAACTCTTCCACCCATAACATGTGTTTGCGCCTCCAACAATAAATCTCATCTTCAAGATTGTTGGTTACTATTTCCCATGCCCAACTGAAAAACATGAAATTGGAACTATAAACAAACAAATAAATCACATGGATTAATCAATAATATGAACCAATCAACTAGCTAGACCAATCAATCATTCCACCAATCAACATGTGTGGAACTATATAAGGCATTTTCTTAGCCATTACATTTCATGCACAAATGATGGCACACAATCATTCCATTGGCCCAAATAACATAGTAATTATTATACTTCGTCCAAGACCTCATATGCTATGTGTTGCTGGAAGTGCTCTTAATGTTTTTAAAAAATAATTTCCAAGCTAGTAATAATAAAAAATTGATTTGTTTATAAAGTTGTTTGATGGAGGAAACAAAAGATTCCCCTTTCTTCAAATCAATCATAGGCACAAGCTTTTAAACAAGCTTGTATGCATTGTTAAAATATCTTTCACGCTCACATTTGTCATGCATGATTAGTTTACAAAGACATGTTACACCTAAACAAATGTTAATAAATTGTTTGCAAATTAATAAAAAAGAAGTTTAGAAATTTAGGAATATTAAATTGGATCTCTTTCCCATCATTTTCCACATTTTTTTGAACAAAATCTTATTTAATACCAAAATACATCCACTTGTTAATTCATAATTACCCCTTCATGAAAAAAAAAATCATCTTATGTTTGGGTTGTTAGGTTTTAAGAGCCTCAAAACTCAATCTCACATAATGAAATTACTATTAGCCATTTTCAATATATGTATACTTTGAACTTCTAGAACTTTTTCAAGCTTAATTCGTAACTTTTACTAATCATTGGCAAGTTTTTTCACACAATTTTTTTTTTAATTTTGTAAACATCTAAAGGTCAACCATGCATATTAGGTGGCAGGTGCCATCGGCCCATGTGTGACCCTAACAATAGAGCTTACTTGTAAAAAATCCATTATAAATTTCAAATGAATTCTAGTGAAAAAAATTACTCTGTATTCAATAATCCCCCCCACCCCACCCCACCCCACCCCCCCTACCCCCTTAGGTTTAAAAATTTCAAAATCACCTCTAAGAAATCCGACCATCAAGGGCTTTTTGATATAGTATCAAGAGCTTGCTCCAATTTTCCTATTTTTTTAAGTTTTTATTTTGTTGAATTTTACTTGATAACATTCAATAATCCTTGCATTGTGGATCTAAACATTATGAAATTGCCTTAGTGCAACCCTACTCATTGATGGTTTTCCAATGGCACCAATAGCACAGTTTCATGGCTTGGGGCAATCTTAACATGAGTTTCCCATGAAATCATTTCCACTTTCATTAATATAGATTCCAAATTTCCATTTACCAATTTCCTTGTTTATAATTTGTGATGTAGGTATTTATAAGGTGGGTGTCTAATTTGCAATTCTAAACTTCTAAAATTAGTCAATACCCACAAAATAAGATTTGACAATTTACAATGTAAAAAATCATGTCACAATAATTTGTCACTATCCATCATGATGTTATGAATTATTTTGGATTATGTCAATGAGAATTATATTATGTCTTTTTACAATATCAAGAAAATTTTATGTTTATGTTCATTAATCATGATTTCATGTCATGAAAATTTTGGAAATTATCTCACAAAAAATTTCATGATAAATTTTTGGTGAGTTTTGTGTTGTTTGATATTCCCATTTCATGAACCATAGTTCTGTTTTTGTGTTATATGATCATCTTGCAAAACAATTTTTGTTTTATTTAATGTGATGTGACCTAAATTGAATTTAAAAAATGTGTTGGGAACCAGAAAAAAATTCAATTTTCAGATGTGACTATTGAATAGTGATATATGAAAAGGAAAATATGAAAAGGTTCGAACATGGAATCATCTTTTGAAATTGTCATCCAAAAATGACAACTTATGGAATGTAAAGTTGATTCCTCTAAACTAATTTTGACGTATCATCATCACTGGAATTAAGGTAGGTAATTATTTTAAAATTTATTTTTTCACATTGAAATTTGTTAAATCATGGTTCAAATCTAAGTTTTACTAACTAGAATTAGAAACAACATTTCTTACTTGCCCAAACTTGGTTATGAATCACAACCTAAGCCTTAGTTTGCAACTAAGGCTAGAGCAAACCCAAACAAGACAAGTTGGGAGTAAACATGAGACATGCTATGAACCAATTGAGGTGTGTGGAAATCAAGGGTTGGATTCCCAAAACACCTAAGTTGCTTTCCAAAGTGGGAGTTGTGACTTCTAGAGAATCTTGACTTTTAAAGTGAAATTTAAATGGATGAAAACATATTCAAATTGAATGATTTTTATAAAGTTGAAAAAATATGAATGAGATTAATAGAATGGTGTGCTTATATTACAAAGGAATCCTAATAGTTATATAACTAAAGGATAAAACAAATGATTCCTACAATTCATATCATAATTTGGAGGCAAAATGGTGTTTGATTGAGGACTTGATGTAGCCTTGGATAAGGTTTTGAAAATGGCTACAACATAATAGAACTATACATTCAAATTAAAAATGCTTCTTTGGAATTGTGAGCTTCCAAAATTGCAAGACACCAAAATTTTTAATTTAAAAAAATAACTTTGGAAAAACTAAGAACAATGAGATTTTGATGTAGTTCCCACTAGGATATGAAATATATATTATAGTAGAGTACTACCTTTGTGAGAGTTCGTATCCATTAGTGAATTTATGTGAACCCATGATGAATTCATGACCTAGTTTGGTTGAAAATTGTATAAAACACATGCTTTGATTATTTGTGCAATTCATGCACAACCCATTTGATTCTTTGTTTTAATCATCATAAAGCTCTTGCACCTTTGTCCAAGTTGTGAGGATCAAAGAAATTCAACTAAGATTTTTAAGATTTTTAATGTTGTTGGGATCAAAAAAATATCATAAATATTACTTGACAAGCCTAAATGTGCATAAAATATTTTAACTAATAATTTGAAGCCTGATTAAGCAATATAAACCCAACTTTTCATATTACCTAAAATAAATAATCACCTAAACACAAGTTTAGTGGGCAAGTGATTCATGTTTTTGTTTGCACTCAAAATAAATTGGGATGTCTAATTTAACAAAGACATAACAATCAATAATTACAAGGCATAAAATGGTTAAATGGTCAAGGAAAAATGAATTGTAAAAGCCACGTAATCTTAACAAAAGTAAATCAAGATAATGTCATTAGGGTTTTGTAACAAAACCACAGTTAATGCCTTTAAGAAATTTTTTAAACTATTAGCCTAGATTTCACACAAGTTCTCAATGTTGATAATGTTTACACTCTCTTTAGACCATTTTGTGCAATCACTATTCAATGCCCAAAATTTCATGTTATGACCCAATTTGAATAATTGTGCCATTGCAACATGACGATTGAATACCAAACTTGTCCCCTACCATTAAAAGGATTGGTGACTGTGACAACCATGTTGAAAATCCGAGCTCAACTTATTATTTCTCTTAATAGAAAGTAACTATGTTGCTCTTAGTTATTTTGTCAATTGTACCACTTCTTAATTTAGTTTGACTTGTTTTTGGTTCAATTTTCACAATTAAATTTCTTGTTTATGATTTTCATTTCATTATGTTATTGCAATGTTTGATGTTTTTGTTATAGACCTGGAGAATGTTCTTGAATTGTATGTTCCATGAATGTGAGCATCATTGTTTTGTGTGGTTGATTTCTTGCAATAATGTTTTTGGAATTTTCATTTTAGTGGTTCCTTATTTCTTTACAAAATAAGGTTGCTAACCAACATCTCACCACAACCCTTGTTTATCATGCACAAGTTATTGAATTGTTAAAACATAAGTATAGAACTAAGGACATCCCTGAAATTACTTTCAACATAGATAGACCTTGGAAACCCATTTTCAACACAATAATAGGTGGTGTTTTAAACTCATTAGTCCAAAAGATACTACAATTCATGCATTGGAATCATGACAAATAGCACGATAGAATTTCTTGGTTAAAAACAGCGTCTTACAACATCCTTCATTGTTATGGATGGTTAACTAAATGAGAACATAAGGGTATTCAAAATCCAACGAGCACAATGTGTGATGTGAGATTTGAAAAAATTGAAATCTTATCAACTCATAAGCACAATAATGTGCTTGGATGCCAATGCAGATTTCACCCATGGATCATAGCCATCCACGCATTGACATACAGGATCATCAGTTTGGTATCTACACCCACAAGAGCATATTGATGGGAGTTTTGCAAATATATCATATTAATAATTTCAAAAAGTATATCAATCCAGAGAGTGCCATGTCTTTTTTTGTACAAATACTGATTCTATTGTCATATGATCTCATTTTCTATTAGTTGCAAAATTACACACACACACACACACACACATATAATCATGTGTTTTTTCTTGCAATTTTGTGATGGAGTCCACATGGAGATCATGCATATCTAATTTAGCCAAATTTGACTTTTAGACAGTGCAAAAGGAAAAAATTAAACATTCTTATATATTTTTGGTTACCTACTTGGACCATGTATAGAAATTTGGTGACTATTATAGAATGCTGGGAGATTTTTGCTCAAAAAAACAGAGAATCAGCAACGAAAAAGTTCAAAAAATTTGCAACATTGCAAAATTTGGCACTAAAAGAAAAGGCTGATACAATGGTATTTTTTATGTGATTGTGGGAGGATTTGAAAGATTCCCAAAAGATCTATATTTATACAGTTTTCAATACTATTGTAATTAAAGGTCTATGAATGGATTTTATCATTTTTGAAGTTGATTGATTCCCAATCATCTGTCATTTGATTACCAATCATAACATGTACTGTGTGTGTCCAAGTTAATCTTAACATCTCCATGCAATTTTTGAGGGGGTAGATTCTAGAGACATTATTAACTATATTTTGATGCCATGCATAGAATATTTTACCATCCTCATAACAAATTTAATTATATGTTTTGCATCTGACTATTGATTTTGTAGATGGGTTTCTTCTGAAAACATGTAAAAAGCTTACTAATGTTGCTGTTCCTCCCTTTGTTCTTTCCTTTCACAAGTGAATGCATGCCTTTTCTCCAAGTGCAGCAGTCAAAATAAAGCAGTGTAATGTGGGAAGAGAGGAAATGAAAAGAAAGTTGCTGCAAAAAAGAGGAAAGAATGAATCAAGGTTTAATGGTGTCAAACAAGTAGCATGTTCAATCTGTGTTCTCAAAGGATAAGTATTTGTGGTTCCTCAAGAAACAATGTCTACACTAAGTCTTGGTGTGGCATGGTATGGTCTTGATCTGATGGTCTTTGCAGTTCCTCGAAAAACAAGGTCTACACATAAGTCTTGGTGTGGTATTGTGAGGTTTGATTTGGTCATAAATTCTCTGTAAAATTTGATGGTTTCTGCACTCCCAACTTCTGCAGTTCATGTTTCTGTATCTTGGCCACAATGTGTTCAGAAGAACATCATTAGAATGTCAAAGTCACAGAACTAACATCTTAGGAGTATAGAGCAAGGGCTTTCTGGCATTTTGCAGAAGACACAAAGACTTGTGTGATAGTCTTGGAGTATTAGTACTGGGCTTAAGGGTTTGGGGTGATCATACCTGAAGTAATGTAGTTACAGATGCTCTGATGATGTGCTGTAGCTCACATCAAGTTGTGGTGCAGATCATAAATGGACGGGCCAGCCCCATAAGACCTGAGTGTCTGAAGTTCAGAGTAATTCAATTCAGGGCTCTGCACACCTGCCCTGGTGTGATTGCCTGAATGGTTACTCTTGTTCTGGTCATTATTGTTGTTGTTGTTGTTGTTATCAGGACTACTGGATTCTGCTGTTGGCTTGATTCTGTGTGGCAGCAGTTCCATGACTGGGGCATGTTCTCCAGCATCTTGAGTACCTGACCCACAACCATTTCCACCTCCAGAAGTTGAGCATCCATCTCCTGCACGCATGGTGGAGGCATTCTGCAATGGAAGCATCTGGTGGCCTTTCAACTGGTGATGAGAGCGTGACATAGCTGATGATGGCCCATAATGGTTTGAGCTGTTTCCTTGTGATCCAAGCATCCATTCAGGGCTGGTTAGATCCCCCTGTGAGGATGCTTGTAATGGAAGCATGTTCCGGTTTGTTGGTGTGAAAACCTGAACTTCCTGACTCTGCAATAAACCACAAATTGCTTAGGCTAAATTAGAATTCCTGAAAATGAAAGAAAAAGAGACAATAGATCTGAAGATGACAAGCTCTGGTGGTCAGCTGGAAATTCTTACCTGTGAGTTTGGGGAAGTTGATGTTGCTGAATTGGCACTGTGATGTGACGTCTGCAGATGATGAAGGTTCATGGAAGATCTGTCTACTACTTGCACCAAATCTGAGCATGAGTTCAGAGGGTGCATCCATGGAACACCAGGCTCGATCTTACCATAGCTGCCTGTCCCTGCAGCTTGTCTTTGATGCCCTGCTTGATGACCCAGCCCAAGTTGTTCCCCCAGTGATGAGAGTGAAAGGTTTGGTCCACTTTGACCTGCACTCATACCCTGAAAAGACCACCACATGCATTTCAGCAACATTCAACAAATCTTTTCGGAAAATACTTTTGGAAAATATTCATTCATAATGCATTTGCACATGTCAAATCCAATGGGTACCTGCAGAAACTTTCGATAGGCAGCAGTTTCTTGGGTATGGTTGGATGATCCTGTCATCATACTCATCTCTTGTTTTCCACGTTGGACCAGGAGAGGTACAGGGGGAGAAAGAGACATAGCAGACAGAAAAGCTTGAGAGTCTTGCCCTGCCATGGAGCTCGTCTGCAGCTGCATGCCCTGATGCAATGATCGATGGTTGTCACCAGGTCCTCCTCGTCCATATGAAGCATCTACAGTGCACAATTCCAGGTTCTTCTGAATCCAGGCTTTTTATCAGAGTCTCTCAGGGACACTGACTTTGTGATATATTTTTCTTCAAGTGCAGGAGTACTTGTTTTGGACGTGCTCTAAAACTGGAAACAAACCAATTTTCAGAGATAGAGACCAGGCTTTGGGCTCCTGGTTGCTAGTACATGACTGTGCTTCACTGTCTAGACCCGAAACCCATAATCTGTACAATTGTTACCCCTGCATATGAAGAAAGGTGGCTCACTGATTGTGATGCAAGGCTTGATTACCAGATGCAACTGCAGAGGAACCATTACACAGAGTATCTAGTTGTAACATGAGGGAGCTTACCACTCACAACACCACCGTTGTCACCATCATCTCCATGTCTGATGCTAGCAATTTCAGCTGAGTTACCACCACCTGTAGAAACTGCACTGGGCTGTTGCTTGCGACGGCGTCTGTTATGGTCTGCAAGGCGCCTGCGACAGCTTCTTTTGCCTTCATCAAACTCACCTAGCAAGTGGAATCTAGTCACAGAAACAAAAAAAATCAGATGAAAGTGAGTGTTTGTGAAAGATCCTTGGATAATTGAGCTGAAATTCATGATTCTTCCTGTTGGGGCATATACCTGCTGCATTGTTGACAAAAGCGTTGGGTGCGACCAGCAGCTATAACAGTAGGTGTCTTTGAGTGAAGCTCACACACTTTGTGACGGCGGTGGTAGTGCTTGGCTGTGCTCAGATCAGCCTTGCAACCTTCTGCCTGGCACATTGGAATCTGTGTGCCAGGAGAGCCTGCACGGTGCCGCTTTGCTACACGGCCCACTGCAGTATCCTCTGCTGAGAAGTATGTCCGTACCCCAAGGTTAAGCCCTATGCAAGGAGCAGTATGGCCATCACTCACCTGCCAAAATCCTTGCTCTGTCAAGAACTGAATTGAATTACAACATCAAGACTGCACCCAACAGCTCAAGAATGAAGACACAGAAACCAGTGATGAAAAAATCCATGGTCCCTTACATCCTCTCTCTTGACCAGATGATTTTTGAGCATTCCAGATGGTAAGTACTGGTTGTGGTGCTGCCCATCAAATGCAGTTTGGATATTCTCATGGTGTCCCCCACTGCTAGCTGCGAGGCCTGGGATTCCAGAACCAAGAGAATTGGGAAGGTGTCCTGTTGGAGGAAGGACCACACCAGAGCCATCAAGAGCTCCATAGTTCCACATTCCTGCCGGGTTGAAGATCCCCAAGGCATTCTGGGTGAAGGTGGCTGGAAGCCCTGTTGAAATTGTATTGTTGTAAGCCCTGAGGCTTGACATTTGGCCTGCAAATGGAATTCAAGGCCCCAAACATCTGCATAGTCAGAGAGAAGCTCCAAACATAGCAAATTGAATAACCATGAATGTGTGTGCAGTCTTGCACCTCATAATTCTGTGAGACAGAAGTTGACAAGCAAAGAAGAGACATTGCTTGTGGCTTTCTCAGTTGGTTCTGGTTCTTTCAAGAGATAAATTGCAGCTTGCCCATTATTCAGACTGCAGAGTGTGTTACCCGACTCTTGTTAAACCCACATGTTACAGACATTAGGTGGTCAATTTGATGGTGTATTTCAAACTTGAAAAGATTCAAAGGAACAAAGAGCCCAATTGTGGACATTTTCTCATCTGGTTCTAACAATTGTCATAAGAACAATGAGCATGAGGGGTTGCAGAAGATTTACCTGCAGTGATCTGGCTCTTGTGGTCCCCATCTCCAACTTCATTAGGGCCATCACTGCCTGGATGCTGTGCTAGAATCATGGGATCCCACTCCCACTCCAACCGGTTGGTCGTGTACTGCCGAGAAGCGTGCTCGAGGGCACTGCTGATAGCACCAGTGTTATCCCAATTCTCTGTTGACCAATTTGAGTCACCTTGATGCTCGTTGGTATTTGCAGATGAGTTCATCCCATGCACTTGACAGGACTCTGGAGTGGGATGTAGAAACTTGCTGGCTCCCCTACTTCTATTTCATATGAGGAGGCAAGATGAGTTGACAGAAGAGAGAAAACACACCAGAGTGACTTGGAAAGGAACCTAGCTAAGTTGAGTTTCTGAGCAAGGAGACAAACCTTGAACCCAGGTCTCAGCTGCAAGTATATGCAATACAGACTTGGTGACACAAAAAGGTTCTACCCAATGAGAGCTTGGTATACTTACTTTGAAGGACCTGCACCAAGCTGTGAGAGATCAGGCACAGTACTGAATCTAAGCAAAAGCAAGACAGCAACAGAGTTTCTCCATTGAAGATGGAGACATTCACCCTTCTGCAGTTGCATGACTACTACAATGGAGGAGGAGAAAGGATGTTGGGAAGGGGTTCGTGGAAGGGATTAATAAATAGAATGAGAAGATGGGAGAAGAAATAGATGCCCAGATTCCAGGAAGTACTTGCTTCTTTTACTAAGCAAGATTCAAACTGCCTTCCAGTTTATCGACCTTTTTGATTCAGAGTTCCCCTCACATTCAATTATTCCAGCCAAGTGTCTCATGAGTCCTCAAACCCTTGGCCTCCCTTGCCCTTGATGTCCAGCTATGGCCTCCTCAAGGAGTTCCCCTTGTGTTCTGGCAGAAAGTTTCACACATAGACTATAAGAAACAGAATCACCACCATAAAACCACTTGAATTAGTCCTCAATGCCGACATCAACCTTCCTTGAGGTATACACATTACAAGAAAGTAACTGGGTCACAGACTTGAGAGAAGAGACAAATTAGGTTCTCAAAATGTATGTATGCTTCCTTCTAGGAGCATGATTTTGGAAGCAACTTTTTCAAGCAAAACTGAGCTCAATAGATAGCCTAGAAAGCAAGTTGAGATCACAGGGGAAAAGGTCATTAACACTATGTTAACTGTGCATGGAAAGCAAATATAAACCCACACAGCAAGCTCAAACAAATGAAAAAATACAACATTAAGTGAATTTATATTGTTTGCAGCAATGTGAGAGTTTGCACAAGAATTGCCCAATGTTGACAGCATCTTTACAGACTCATGAACCAGAACCTCAAGAACTTTGGCCCAGCAAGATGAAAACCTTGTCAAAGGTACATAGAAGCAAATGTGCACAGACAGATGAAAAGTCTAATTGGCTTAGGCCTCATACAATTACAGCAATTATTGGACTAACACCCGTTCTGATTGTCATCAAGTTTGATTCTCTATTGAAAGCTACAACACATGGACCAGCATTCAAAACTCCACCGGGAAAAAAAAAGGAAGACAAAGAGATGACCATAGGAAAAATACACACCACAGTCAAAGAAGCAATGTTGGCAGAACTCCTAGGTTTTGAAAAGATGTTCAGGGTTGCTGCTATCCACACCATACACTAACACAGAACAAGGACAAGGGCTATGAAAGGATTCAATGTCTTTATGATTGACTTCTCCTGATTGTCCAGTGAAAGAAGCTTCTATGAGAATGCAGGAAGAAGATGTTGCTGTAAAACCACCGAGCAATGTGCAGCAGCAGCAGCATGAACTTGCAATTCTGCAGAAGAAAATTGCTTATGAAAACAATCCAAGTTTCGTCTCTGCTTTTATGGACTTGGTTCATAATCCTGTACAGCAAGCCTATGGAGGGATGATGACATGAGGAACTTTCTTTCTTCAAACCGGAGACTTGACAGTTATGTGAAATTGTGATTGTTTTACAGATTGATCGCTCATGTGTTGCATTTGAGAGCAAAGCTCATTTTGTCTCTTTTTGGTCAGGTGTCGCAGAATGGACAGACCTGCAGCACTCTGTGCAAGAAGAAGAAGAAGAAGAAGAGCAGCCATCGGTTGTTGTCTTGACGTAGAAGTCTCGTGGCTGGCCAGAGGGAAGCCTTCAGCCTTCATTCAGTATCGGAACAAGAAGATCTCGTCACAAAATGATGCGGCATGGATTGACTGACCAGCTGCCTCAGTGAGTAGCCTTGATTACTTCCTCTTACCTTCAAGCTTCGATCTCTTTCTCCCAGAAAAAACATCAATAAATTCGCAGTGCAGCTTCTACCATTGGCTCAGAAAGCAACTCTCCGGTGACGATGACGGCCCGGAGCGCACTTCTGGGTTCTCATACTTCTTGCACTGCACCTTATCGCACTCCGTGAAACCCGTCTATCTCGACCACAACAAACTGCAATCTCAACCAACAAACATACCCGGCAACAAAATGAATTACAAGTCGTGAACATCATCGATTCTCTGTAGCCACAAAGACTCTCTCTCTCTCTCTCTCTCTCTCTCTCTCTCTCGTTTCTTTGGTTAGATAGCATAAAGATGCGCGGAACGTAGTGTGAGAAGAATTCGAGGTTCAGATAACAGAGGGCACTCACGATATCACAAGACTCTGTTCGTCCCCGATTCTACTTTGTCTTCTTCAGCTTGCTAGGAGCTGCGAGCCGGCCTAGAGAGGTGTACTAGCTAGGGACTTTGCCTTGCACGTTTCTTTTCAGTTTTTCACCATTGCATTTCCTTGTCAAAATTTGGATTTCCTATGCCAAGTTCAGACAAGGAGGAGAGAAGAGGCTGAAGGAGACTATAGCACCCCAGCTCTAATAAGTCCTCTCAGAGCTCTGGTGCTACGCACAACCTTAGTCCGAGAGGGAATGGGAGATTGATTGCTCTCCCTCCTCTCTCTCCTTTTCCCAAAATGAGCTGCTTCCTTCAACGACTTTACTTGCAGGTGATCACACTGCAACTTCTCCAAAAATGAAGGCCTCTCAGCTCCTCATTCCAGGACAAACAAGCAGCTCAAGAAGCCATGCAACACCCCAAGATCTGCACACGAACCTAGACGACAGCTCTACCGAGCTGCTTCAGTCAGTCTCTCACGCAGATTTTAAACCGCCCACGAATAATAGAATCTCACCAAGTTCACTCCAACACCAGCAGCATCTCGTTGTCCCCCCCCCCCACCTCCCCTCAAAAGCAATATCAAATTGGACACACACTATGCATTCCTCTAAGCCCAAGTTCTGCAAAAGAATTGAGAGAAGGGAAAAGCACAACAGATGCAGGACCCCAAAAACAATGAACAATCAAGTCGACTCCACAGAGACTGGTCACACAGATATCACACTCTATTTTTTGCTTGCAAGCTCTCACTCACATATCACAACAACTGCCTAGCTATTCACCGCCATCACTGCCATCACTTCCACATCCTGGTGTATATCTCCAATGGGTACTCAGAAGGACTTGAAAGAAAATTTCACTAGAGCTCCACAGACTCTCTCTTCTCTCGTCATGCACACGAGAATTTCCTGCAAACAGAAAACACACACACACACACACACACACACACACACCCACGCACGCACGCACGGAACGCCCAACGGAGAACAATCCGACGCAACGCAACGCAACGGACTCCGCTGGTGCCCACCTTCTAATAGCCCCACACCCTACGTCGCTACCCTCTACGTAGGTACTAGAAAACGGGCGCTCGGCTCCCAGGCAAGCGGTCACTAGGCAGCTCACTAGGCCTGGCAGAATCGGTCACCAAGGGCCTATTTCTTGGCATAAATTGCTGGTTCCTCAGGATTAAAAATCAGGAGCATAGTTCACGGATCTGCCTGGAGAATCAATCCACAGGGATGGCAAAATTGACAACCAACAGTCCATTCTGTGGCATAAATTGCTAGTTCCGTAGTGTTAAAAATCAGGTCAATTCCCTGGACAGCATGATGATTCCACGATTTGGCCTGGGGAGTCCATCCTCAAGCACAGCAGAATCAGCCCCCCTTGCTGTTCACTCCAGCCTAATGTCGTATTGAGTGCAGGCAGAAAATGTCTAGTGTATCTGGAGGGCACATTATCAAGTGGAATTTTTTCTGCTGCAAAAAGGGACAGGCATTTCATTCTTTGAAAACACCTTGCCTCTTTTTTTTCTGTGCTGCCCGCCAGGTACCACAGGGGGAAAAAATGAAAAAAAACAAGGGGTGTGTCACACTGTGGCCTTGCCATTTACATTAAAAGGTATCTTAATGTAAAAGAAGAATTATGGAAACTCAATTATTTCACCATGCAAAAATATAATCTTCAACAAATCGTCTAAAAGAAACCAAAATCCTTCAAGATATTACAACTCTGTTATAACTAATCTCAAGTTTCAACACAAGCCAAAATATCATCTTAAAAAAATCCTCATATAAAAATAGACCTATTCTGCAGGGGCCAAAATCCATTAAGCTACTATACTCTATAATGAATCTAAACACAATATCCTTCTTGCCTTGGTAGCCAAGGCCAATCATATGAACATTCCTCAAAGCGTGAGACCAAATGAAAATGTCACCAAGTGTTTTCCCTCGGGCGACAACCTGTAGATTTTATCAAGCTTGACATGAACAAAATTCCAGAAACCTTCTAGCTTGTGACTTGGCATAAAGAGAAATTTAGAAAGTTTTGGGCTTCTCATATGATATTTTTTAAAAATTAATTATGAATCATTCCATGGGTCACATGAATAGGTAGGGTGTTTTTAGGAAGGGCTATTAGTCCAGGCCAAAACAGTGGCAGCCTATTTTAGGAATTGAATTTCCACACAACCAATGAGAAGGTGCACCATGGAGTGGAAGGGTGGTGAAAGGAAAGAGTTCTCAAGTTCTTGACATGTTCCCCAAAGAGTTCTCATTAGCACCTCACGTTTATTCCTAATGCTTTGGCAAATTTTATCCTCCTTTCACCTATGTAGGTGGGCAAAAGGGAGGAACTCTATATTTCAAACTAGAACCTTCCATTTTGGGAAGCCTCCATAGTTTCTCTTTTATTTTATTTTGAATGATGGGCTAATCAAATTAATTCATTGGAAAAAAATAAAATTAAATGAACTTGATATGCACTTCATCTAATGAATAGGAGAGATGAAATGAATGGGTTTGTTTCCTGACATTTGTTGGCTTTCCCCATAGGGAAAAGATTATGCATTGATGTGGGATTTGGGTATCAAAGTTTGGCTTGAACTTTGTTGAGGTGACATCTAAAATATTTTGTATGCATATGATGGATGGGCATGTTCCATAGAAGTGCATACATCTAAATGATAAGTTCAAAATCTGGGAAAGGAAGTTTGAACTTGCCTTAAAAAAAGTGGAGTCATTACATGATGAACTATTTCTTTTCATTATTTGTCTAGTTAATTATTGATTTAAAATGATAATGTGTTTAAAAATAGCTCCGACAATGTATTATATTTGGGATAACATTATATTTGGGATATATTTATTATATCCAAATTTAATGTTAAATGCTTACCTTTTCTCCATTGTTAAATAACATATATTAAATAATATACACTTAACGAGCATTTAAATGCTACACATGGGCCAAATCATAATAGCTCCTAATTAGAAGTAATCAAATTTGCGTCCATGGTCTTTTGACACTCATGGTATTCTACAAAAAATTATAGGAACTAGAACCATTTCACACCATTATGGTGATGACTTCATCCATTGAAGTTATTCATAAAACATTTCCATGTAATAGCAACAAAATGGTGGCATGTATAGAAATATTTTGGATGAATAAATTTTAAATAATGTGAAATTGGTTTTGAACATGTAAATATGCACAAGTTACAATTCTCTCCAAAAGGGTTAGTAAAAACAAATGACTAGTTTTTGTTGACTAGACATAATGACTGGACCAAATGATGGCATTTAAATAGTTTCACCTTATATTCTCCAAATTCAAAACTTTCATGTTTGTGGGTGGGGATTGGGGGAATGTTCAAGGTTTCATATTATCCAAGTTTATTCTCAAGTTCTAGGGCATCTTATCACCTCATGATATTTATTGACGGTCTATAAAGGGATTCTAACTCAACACCAAGCTTCTTTTCCCATCTCTAAGGGCATAGGTCTCATCTTCACCATTACCACTACCTAATCTCATTTTTATAAGGAGTTAAGTATTGTTGCTTCATCTTTGATTTTTTGATTGCTTGATCAATAACTTTTCTTGTTGACAACCTTAATTCACATAGATACTAAACAACATCCTTTTTCAATAATAGTTGAAAACCCCTTGTGATCATATGCCCCCAATGGCTTGGAGTTGGTCAATTATTGTTTCATCTTTGACCTAAATTGATTTTTGCTCAACCAATGTTTAGTACATCAATATTGACATTCTCCCATTTCAACAATAGTTGAAAGTTGCTTGTGACCTCCTCCTATCCCCCACGGTTCATTCATGTCTTCTTCTTTCTAAACAATACATCCGAAAACAAAGCAAACATCTTAACTACCCCATTTCAAACCATTTGTACCATCACACCTTCTTCAAAATTTTGATTGATGGACATCCAATGTTCATCAAACTCACATCATTCATGCTCAAGGCCTAGCTCAAGAACATGGTTCATAGTTCAACTTGTTTTTACTAATGTTTTGCCTTTCATTAGCAATATATTCCATTGCCCTACAAATCCAACTTTAACTACCCCATCCTTTAATAAGAAGCCTTCCTCATTATTTGTGTATTCAATCAATTGACCTATTGGGTATTCATTTGTTACATTGTGCCCATGGCAATGAATGCACAAGGATGCATGATATTGTTTGTGATGTATGCAACCATAACAAAAGAAAATAATTTCCATATGGTCTAAAAGCAACTATATGTTTTTCCCACCTAAACATCTTTGGCCTCCAAACAACACATTGACATTGTATTTGGGTCCACACTTTTATGGACATCATCACTGTTGATCCCATTCATGCATATCTTTTGTTTTGAGTAACTTTTACACATGGTTTCATAGCTTCAAAGATTGCCCAAAAAAAGGAACAAAGTTAATGATATTGACACTCAAAAAACCAAATTATTCCTCCCTTTACTAGTAGTAGCAATTGGTTGTTTGTACAAACAAGCTAACGATTTTTCACATGTTAAAGCAAGAGCACATGGGGACAAAAGGTTTGGAAAGACCTTCAATACTAACCGCCTTCTTCAGACGAAGATTTCATTTACATTTCAAGAATTGTATGTGTATTCTAAGTCGAGCAATTAAAGTGGAGTTTACTACCTTTGGAGGTCCACATTTTGGAAACCCCTTACCCAATATGATGTTGGATATTTTATATCAAGTACATAGCTAAAGAAAGACTTATAGGTTACCTCTAGGTCATTCTAAGATTTTGTCATAAATAATTAATTCCATACCATGTCCTTCCTCTCCACTTTTTGTTGTTCCTTTTTCTTTTTTTCACCTCCTTTCATTCAAATAAATGTGCATATGTTCATATCAACTTTGCATGTATATCAATAACTATAGTTGCCTTTTTCAAAGATAGTCTTTACGATCATACCTCATGAAATTATTGAGATTCTGATTGGTTGTCATGTCATAAAATTACAACCCATAAGCTTATAACCTTCAACCTTTGTTTAATTAGTGACATGGTAATTAGCACAAAGTACCACCTTAGCCTCCCATTGGGCTAATGATTTCATAACCCTTTCCTGCTTGGATGAGGATTCCATAATCATTATTTACATTGAATGAAAAGAGGTTATTTCAATTCTCAAAAGGAATGATTATGTGTATTAACTAGTTCAAGTGCGCTAATTATTATCATGCATCATTATATTCATAGTAACTTGTACATTCTTTCCATTATTCATAGTAGCATGCATGTTCTTTATAGTTAGTTAATCCACATATTATAGTTCAATAATAGGTTCAACAAAAATAATATTATTTTTAAATGTGCTGAAATTTTCAAAAAGAAATTTGTGAAGGGCAATATTTTGAAATATTATATTTTGTGGAAATGGAATCTTCAAAATTGAATAATTATTTGGCAGAGACCTATTGAAGTTGCTATTAAACTAGGGTAACAAATAAGGTATGGTGATCTAATTGTAGGGTATGATCTTGTTTGCACACTAATTAACTACAAATTGTTTTATGGAATTAAAGTGGTGATCATTTTAAAGAAGTTTAGCCAGTTTTTTATTAGTGAATTAAGAGATTACAAAATTTAAACATGCTTCTATGTTGTTGGTTACCTACTACAATACATTGTGATATAAAATTCTAGCAATTTTTATGGAATTTATTTCAAATGCTAGCACAAAATTACCCCAAAAATCTTTTTTTTCAAATTAAATAAATTCATTGTGTTAAAAAAAATCCCGTTGAAAAACTATTGCTTCAAAGCTAAAATATTTTATCTTTTTGTGCCATATATTTGGTGAATATCTTGACTTCAAGCCTTAGGGGTTGGAGTCCTAGCACATGTACAATATTGGGCTTGTTGTGGAAAAACCTTTTGTAACAACAAATGGGGCTATGTTTTATTCAATGATAATTCATGACTAGCTCCCCTAAGAACACTTAGACTACCAACAACTCTATAATTCCATATAGTCCACCAAACAACATCATAAAGCAACACCCAACACCATACTTTAGTGTTGCCCCAAATTTAAAGATAGTAACCAACATAACATCCTATACTTAATCATAAGTTCTAAACTATCAAAGCAACATGTTAAATTTTGTAGGTCTGGTGGATCGTATCATTTCAGATCATTTTTTTCAAGTTATTGTTGTCTCATTTGACAATACTGTGAACAATGCTCTTTTTTTCAACCCATTTCAACCCAAACAATTTATTCAAGAAAATTTGATAGCAAGGTTCTAACCATGCATATTCTCAATGTGTTCTTTTACTTCCCCAAATTTGAGCCATACAATGCTCTTGCAATTCCCAATGTATGTTTCTATCTTCTTGAAGAATAAGCTTTGAATTTCCCACTCACATTTGCCACTAAGCCTTCAATGACATGTTATTTAGACAAGCCTGATCCTTTTTGTCCCCTATGGATCTTCATCAATTCCACCAAACTTACACATTTGTTCATGTCTTCTTGTTTTACAAATGTCTGATTTACCAACTCCAATGCACAATGGAAAGGGGAAAAAGTTGAAAAAATATAGTTTCTTTTTTATTGTGAGCATTCATCTAGATAGTCTAATCAACACACACATGTCCAACATCTATTGCAACAACATTGTTAAATATTTAACTTCAAAGAAAAAAAGGTATTTAGTTTTTCAAACACTAAGTCTTTTATCCCCTCTTTCATGCACCTTCTCTTCAAATTCCACCACCATCATTTCACACAAAATTTGCAATTGCCAACAGACCATTAAGAACACCAAAACAAGAAACTAGTTCCTTTACCGTCTTGAAATTTATTCACACAAAACAACACAACACCACAAATCCTTTTGTCATTAATAACCTATATCAAACAAAGATAAATAGACACATACACTAAAAAGGAAAAAATTCCATCAACTACCCACTCCCTTGTTGCTTTTTATTTTTGGCTACATGGTATGTTTTTCTCATCCATTAAGTATTCATTCCAAAAACAATCACATCCCACTCCATTTCATCCTACACTTTGATGCATAATATTGTAGTAATTAATTGTGAATGTTATTTGTTCTAACCTCTTGGGAAAGCTATTCATCTCTGTTTTTTTTCTATCAACACCTGCCAAACTTTATGGCAATAAATTCAAAGATAACATGAAAGGAAAATGAAATAAAATGATAATCTTGTTAAATTTTGCCCAACTATATGTTAAAGCCCTAGTTGCAATGCCACCTGCCCACTAACAATATCAATTGACTATTAAAGGTGAATAGAAAATCACAAGTGAGAATGGAAGGAGGGTGTGTGATGGGTGAAAGTTGGAAGGTGGCCAACCCCAACTATGGTTGCTTGAATTATCATTGATCATTGTTTTCAAACACTAAATCTTCAAATGCAATGAAGATTTAATGTTTGAAAACAATGATCAATGATTGAAATGGGGACCTTTTTACTTTTGATGTCCCATGCCTTTTTGGCACAAACATGTCAAAATCATTAGTTTTCTTATGTGAGCAACCAAAGATCCTATTGGTAATGGGAAGAATTGGTTGCTAATGTGTCATTCATGGCAATTTTTTCCCTTTGCATATGATGTTACACCTTTGAATGAAGTTGAGTGGGCAACAAGTTTCATTTGTGTGGGATTAATCTTCATTGACATTCATGAAGGTTTGAACATCATATTTGGAAACCACGATGTTGAAACACCGATGAAAGGCCTAAAGGGTTGAGGAAAGAAGTGTTTTGCAATTGTTTGTGAACATTGTGGCAATTTTTTTTATGAACACTAAAAGCAAAAATGTGTTACACATCACATCATCTATTTTAAAATGTAAGGTGTGCCATAAAGAGTGGATATCAAATTTCCTCAATGGATTGATAATAAATGCAATGAAAAACGTAAGCTTATGAAAGATTGGGAGGATTTAGACTAATTTGAAAGGCTATTACCCAAAAAAATAATTTAACAATGATAATTGAAATTGGTTTCAATAAAACATGTATAGGGTCCAATAATGGTCATCAACTTGATTATTATATAAGGTCATACATGTGACAATTATGACAACATTCCATAATTACTTAACTATGTCATTCCTTTCACCAATCTACTTGCATTTATCTATGAAACAAGGTAGTTTGTTTTGTTTTGTCATGTTAAGATCTTTCAAACCATGGTGCTTTAGGTTAAGCTCTTCGTATTTTCAAAAATCTTCCAATGAATAAGGATGCATCAACTTTGTTTGAGATTGTTTGGAACTATGGTGTGGAAGTTACTGATTATTGAACAATTTTTCAATGAAAATTAAATAAATTTGAAATTGAAAATTTTCTTGGAATTTGGAAAGCCTCAACAAGTTAAATTTAATAGATTTTATTTCATAATTTTTAGAGCTATGTGATTTTTTAGTGAATTTTGTTACCAAATTCAAAGAAATGCAAAATTTGGGTTTGGAAAGAAAAATCAATTGACCCTTTAATGTGTTCACATTACTAAATTTAGAAAATTTCCATTCTAAAATATGAAAAATAAGGAACGTGTTCACAAAAGCTACATTAATCTATATGAAAATGCAATTAACATAGTGCCTTTTCATAATTTGGTTGAATTGAATTGAACCCAATTATGAAGAAAATTCAATTCAATTTGATTCAATTTGATTCAATTCAATCAAATTCAATTAAAATTTCAACAAAAACACTAACTTTGTTGGATCCAAAAGAGAAGATTATGTTTAATTTAATTCATTTGAATTAGGAATTTGATTTCAATTCAAATTTGATTGAATTGCATTCAATTCAAAATTCATAATGCAAATTTATTCAATATTTTCATTCAAATTGACCCAATTTCTATAAAATCAGCTCAATTTTTTCATCAATTCATTGTCAATGGTAGTGCAAAGTAGCATGGAACCCAAGTTGACGAAAAAAAAAACATTTATATGTTTGGTCATGTTTTAACTACCCATTCACCCTTGGTCCCAATCATGAACAAATGTGAGCATAATGGGCATTGGAAAACTCATAAAAAATAATGCTAAATAAGATTTAATGATCCAATTGTTTTTTAGATTTTACAGTTATCCAAAAAGTGGATTCGAGTTTACCTTGGATTTTCCTTTTCATCCTTAATTGTTGGTTACCCTTAAAATGAATAAATGTTAATGCAAATCAATTTGAAATATTGAAACAAAACATCAAAACATTTATTACACATAAATTTAATTTTTTTATGGTTAGTCAATGGCAACAACAAAATCTACCGAAAGAAATTTGAAAACTTGAGGTGAAACTCAAAACACCAACAATTTTGTTGGTATGAGTTTAAGACTTTATTTTGTAGTAATGTATTTTTTCAAAACATTTATTGTTTTCACATCTTGAATTTTGACAAAATTGAAGGTATCAGTCTTAACTACAATGAATTTTCCACATAATGTTTTGTCTTACATCACAAATTTAACATGCAATGAATTAATATAAAAAATTGTGCGAAGTTTGTTCATCCATAGGTTTGTACATTTTACACACAAATGTCATGGGTTGAAAACACATTTGACACATAAATCAATGTGTTGACAAATGAAATACAAATTTATGAATAAACAAATGTCACACAAATTTCACATCTTGCTATAAATTTGTGCATTAAATGTGTGTTCAATGTACGATATTGATGTGTGAAACGTATGAATTGTGAATGAATGAATTTTGCATGAAATTTCCATTACTAAGTCGTGAGATGCTAAATTTGTGATGTAACATTAAACAAACATTTTACTTGTGAATGTGTTTAAACAAAGGGAAACATGCCTAAATTGGAGGTGGCAAAAGTACACAAGTTTTTAACAAATTGTTGCTAAATAAGAAAGGTATCATTATCAAAAAAAGCTTTTACAAAAAAAATCATTTTCAAATAAAACTGTAGGACTAATTTGAAAACATAAAACTACAAGTGTTCAATTCCTTAAATATGTCATTAGGATAATGGCTACTATAGTTGAAATGCAAGGCCATTGCCATTTAAATAGATGGGAAAAAACAATCATTAACATGTTAAGGCTTTTCCTAGACTATCTTAGGACCTTGAGCTTAGAAGTTGACCTAGACTTGAAGGAAAGATGCATGTGAAAAAAGGTAAAAATATGTTCTATGGATTTATGGTGAGCCTATGGTTTCAAATCATTCATAACATCATACTGTGCACGATAGTTTAAATGAATCTTCCAACCCTAACTACTTTATTCCCTCCCCCTACCAACTAACATGAATATGAAAATGCATATTACTAATATTTTTTCTTTTACAACTATTTTTCAAATACCTTTTCAAAATCTCCACTACTTTTACCAATATATTTACCTCTTTCTTAAATACCCTTGGAAAATTTCCCTTTCAATGTGAAACTAAACAAATATAAAAATTCAATTGAAATATTAATTTAACTATTAAAGTACATTTCATATTTTAAAAATGATTATTAAGTTTTATAAAATCCCAATTTCTTTACCATTATTCTCACCTTTTTCTCACATACACTTAGAAAATTTCCATTTCAAAATGAAGTTAAATATAATCTTTCACATAGAAAATGATCATGAATAAAAATTAAAATAATCATACATTTAAAAAATAAAACATCATCATAATTTAAGTAAAATTTCAAATTTAACTTTACTTTTAAATGATGAAAGATTAACACACATTTTTCATTTATTTGTACATTGAAAATGTTAATTTCATCACTATTATACTATTGTTTTTCTTTAAACACTTTAATAGCATACTATTCAATTATAAAATTTAACCTATTAGAACTTTAACCTTAACATCTCATATTTGATGGTGTAGAGATGAATGGCAAATGCCTTGGAACAATTTTTTTAATGAGAAATGATGTATATAAGGAAAATCAATTAGGACACTAAAAGTTTTCATACCCTTTGAAAGGGTGATAAAACATGGTAAGGAATGAGGTCAATATGAAATCTTGAGGTTGACTAATTAAGACATTTGAAAAGTTGCATAAAAAGACCTATAATCTGAATTGAAAATTTAAATATCCAAAAGCAAATTATATATGTATATTTTTCAAATGATTAAAATGTAAATATCATCAACAATAGATGATAATATTTGGTAAATCAAAAGTTAATTGAACATTTGATGATTGAATGACCTTGAAACAAACAACCTAGCAAACAAAGGCCTCTTAGGGGGTCATTTTGACACATACCAATAAGAAATGGAATGACAATGCATTGCACCATTGTGGTTATGCTAGTTATTATAGAAGGGAATGCATTTTCTTAATAGTTAGTGCAACTAAGGGTAATTGAAAATGCCACTTGTCACAATTTGTAATTTTTTGGAATGACAACTCTCAAACCAAATTGAATGTGTGCACCATGTCAACTAGTGAAATAATATAATTGAAATGGAAAACACGTCAAATCATATGTCATACTGGATAATTGTTTCACATTTGCTTTTTTTGGTAGCCACAAATTAGTTAGAAGAAAAGTGTGTTAAAAGGGAATCACCAAATTGAAAACATAAGAAGACAATAGAACATTCCATTCATCACAATTGGATGTATTACCCTAGAAATTTAAACCATGGCTAAAAAATGGATTGTTCCAAGCATGTATAATGACATGCCATGGATTACGGTATGTGATGTTGTGCATGTGATAATGAAGTTGAAATAATTATCAAAACCCACTTATTTAAAAATCTTTGAAGAGAAAAAAATTGCACATAAATGTATAAAGCATTTCCTAAAGAACCACTAGTTAAGACTTGAAGCAAGTCATTGAGCATCATTTTAGATAATTTCAAAGAAAGTTCAAACTTTGTGTTGGGCTTGAAATTATCTACAAAGGAAAAAGAATCCATTTCAATTGGGATGAATTAGAATCCTAAGGGTTGAAATGGAATTGGATGAAATTGGAAGCAAAACAAAGAAGATTAATGGCACATTGTGCATGCTAACAAATATTCCTTTGTATGTCTAAGAACTAAACTTTGATGAAACACATGTGGGTGGCATAGTGACACACCCATATATTTGTCACATGTTATTGATGGTAATTAGACCAAAATTTGCAAACATGGGGAATGTTCTATTACTCCTTGTGACTAAGTTGTGAAAGCTTTGAAATGAATAAGCAAAGTGCCACATCTAATGTAATTATTCCTTGGTCCCGTCAACTCCAAATAATAAACAAAAAAAGGGTTAGTGCAATTTGGAGACAAAATTTGGGTCATTCATTCACTATGACCCAAACTCCCAAAACATTTCTCTCCCAATTGTATATATTATGTAGCTTGTTATGGGGACCACACCCAAATCCATTTCCCCAAAATCCCTCAAGTCATTTCAAATTTTAGGACATGTTGATGTCTTGCAATATTAGAGGATCATAATTCCCAAGAAACACATTTTTTTTAGCATGTGATTATGTAACCATCTTATACCCTTGAAAATATATTTCCAATGTTAGACAAAGATTATGAATTAACCTTTCAAATCTCCATAATGATTTTAAATTTCACCCATGTAACTTGACACACATCCTAAAACTAAACATGTTGAACTTCACATTTCAAATTTCATGAATTTTACAAAATAAAATGTATTTGTTTTTAGGTATTTTTTGTGTTGTAAGATTCTTAAAATTAAAAATTCTTAAAACAAAATAAATGAATTCTTGAATATGGTCTTGAACAATCTCCTCATCAAATACCTAATGAAATTCCAATATAGTATTGACCTCCATAATCTTTAGCATGAATGGTGGTCAACATGGGTGTTGATAGAGCTGGTCAATTGCAAGTTAAAAGTGCATTGCTATAGGTTGTTATGATATTGGTCATCTTGATTGATGGAGCATGCACATTATATATTTTGTTGGTAAGATGGTACCATGAAGCTAAGTAAAATGTAAGGCATGACAAGAGGAGCCAAATTTGTTAATTCATTGTTTTTGTCACATATTATAGCTATTAAACATTTTTCAATGTGCACTTGTTTCATTTTTCAAAACAACAATCCTTGTGCATTTTTCTCCATTGGTGCATCTATAAATAAAGATGTAAAAAACCATGTGGTTGCCATGGTTCAAACTACAAGTGTTACCATGTATGATGACACACCTTTAGGTTTGTCAAGTGATATAGGGGGTGAAAGAACCTACAAACTCCCAAGTTTGCAATATAATGCAAACCCAAGACATGTTCCCTAACTCCTAAGAAATAAACATAGGTTGGGAGTTTCAATATGAGACTAAAATGATAAGTGAAAAATTAAAGGTGAAATCAATTAAAGAAAAAAAATGATTAGCACAAATTGAAATAAAAATGTTTCATGTTCAAGTTAAACTCACAAGACACACCATGATCCAAACTTGAAGAAAAGTCACCACCTCCTTTCCTATAATATACTTTGTAGCTAGCTGCAAGGTTGCATCAAAATGGCAAAAACTCTTGACCAATTTTTTAAGAACTTACCCAAGTTATAAGTCTCACAATTTTGTGGGCTCATGACTTTCACATACAAGCTTGGATTGAAAAGCTATCAAAAGAAAAATTGTAATCCTTGAAGAGATCTTTTCAACTTTATACCACATTGAAAGTGTTCTTGGATTTCAAAACATTCTTTTAGCCTATTTCCCCTCTCATGCCTTAGCTTTGGTTGCAAGCCAAGGCTAAGGTCATGAGATATGAACTTTCATTTGTTTGAAAGTGGAAGATAAAAATAAATTATGAAATGGTTGATGCAAATTAAGAAGCAACAAGCATAATGTGTGGGTACCACTTCCTCCATGCACAAGAATGCCAACAAGTGTGACTATTCAATAATTTTGATGACTTTATGTTCAACTCTATGTATAGGAAGCTCCCAATTGATAAGCTTTCCCTTTCAAATCCAATTCACAAAGCTAAAGATTAATTTAAACTGTTCTAGCCTCTCATTATTGAGATTTATTTTGAACAATCCTAACTTTAAAGTGTTCATACATTGTACCTTAGTATGCAATTGCTATGCATGGGTAATAATTTATGGAATTTAGTTTCCATAGGTTCAAGGTCAAGATTATTGAAAACAATGCACTAATTTTTATCAAGTTAGGAACAATACGTATAAGTCCTACACCAAAAGTTGAATCAAAACACAAAATCAATATGTTAAAGGTTTAGAGTTTGAACTCATCATGACCACCTTGCATATTATTACTATGCATTTGAATTTACTACATGGATTAAAAGACACAATTGGTAGCCCCCCATGTCCAACCTTTGATATTACACCAAGAATGTGCAACTAATGGTGTGCATTTCAACCTAGTTATGGGAACTATGACACTTATAAACCCCTTGTCCCAATCCCATTGAGGAATACTTGAATTGGGGAAGCATATTATGATTATAATTTTTTATGGTTGTAATTTTTCTTGTCCATTCAAGATGTAAATGTTACAATCATTGTTTTAATTTCAAGATTGAGTGTTGTTTTAATCATTTTACAAAACAGAATGAAGTTTTCCAATCAATGAAAAATAGTATATTCTTTTCAAACATGGTGTTTTAAGCAACCTTATAATAATATTGGTGAAAAATTTACACAAGACACAATTATGAATCAACTGCATGTTCATATTATAAGTTTTCAATAATAACATTTTTGGGTATTTATTTTCTTGAAATATTGTATGATAAGTTTTATTGAAAGCATTTTTTTTTCTGGAAATAAGCATAATAATATTTGTATATCAAATATGTGATTTCTAGTCAGGCAACTACTTAATTTCCAACTAATGTTGAAATGCATGACGTGAAATATTTTAAAAATGAATTATAGTAAGGATTTTAAATGATGCTTAAATTAAAAAATTTCTTTGAGTAGAGGAAAAATGAATTAAACTTTTTTTGTCAGGAATTTGGTTTCCTTGCAAGGTTAAAGTCCTAAAAAGTAAGCAAATCATTATGACTAATGAATCCTTAGATTTGCTTGTATAAATATCAATACATATGTATAATTTATGTTGAAAAAAAGAAAGGTTGTATCCAAAAATATCTTTAGAAATTGAAAAAGAAAAACTATTCCTCTGAGTAATAAGCATAGGGCTACTGGCAATTTCTTCTAGTATGTAGTGCAGGCTTTTCCCTCATTGTTTGTGAATGAGTTGGGATTGGTGACCACCAACATAAGCTGTATGTGACTGAAAATTGATAATGGCCCAAGTCTGGTTTCCGCAAGTTGGGCAACACCCTCTTACTATATACCTTGGCAGCTTTGACACTAATTATATTATTTTCAGATATGTTGAAATTTTCAAATAAAAACTCTTAAATAAAAAAAAATTCACACAAATTATTGAATCTTCAAAAATATTTTATTTGCCAAAATGAAAATTTCAAAGTTAATTTATTATTCAACAAACATGTGTCAAAGTTGCACAGTACCTACTAGGTATGCATAAATCAAATGAGTAAAGAGACTCTCATATCCAGAAACCTTTGAATGCCCAATGCTGCAAGATTAGTGGGATATGACAATGCTATTATTATTAAACATGGATCACCATTTAGGCACTTGTAAAATTATGCATATTATCTACATATTAAAGGTAGGTGTTTTGTTTTGTTGTCAACCACACCTTAACTCTCCCAAACCCTGGGGACCCTTGCCACACTTTTGATATTGTCAGAAAGCCCTAAACAAGGAGGATTGCATGTTTGTCAATTCAAAAATTTTGAACTAACGAAGCAAAAGTTATTGATTTTAAATTAGCTTTTTGTCATTGAAAATTGAAATTACAAAAAGAATTTATTGATCATATTGACACTTTTGATTTGCCTTTTCAAGTCGCATGGGGAATTTCCCATCAATCATCCTATTTGCCCTTTCATATCATCCCCTTTCACATACTTGGGCCAACACCACAAAGACCCATTAGATATTATTCATATTGTTATTAGTCTGAAATTTCAATCACAAACCCTTTGAGTCCCAAATGTCTTAACAGGAGAAACTTGTTGAGCCAACTACCCAAAGTCAAAAAGCAAGAAGATATTGCTAAGTGGCTTTGTTAACGAGTTGTGGTTGGTTACCAACCTCAACCAAACTCCATCCCACAACTGCAGCTTTCGACCTGGTTAGGTTTAAGCTATTAGGTTTAGGAGCTGTTTCCATGAGAGGTAGACTAGGGTAGGTGGGTGTTAGGTGCGAATGTGTAGCAACCTACTCTATGCAGGTGGCATAAGAGTAGGTCCAGGACTAGGGTACTTATTTGTAGAGAGATATAATGAGTTGTAGAAATGGAATATATATATATATATATATATATTCTTCTGAACAACACTTAAGTCACAGAACTGATGAGTGAGTCTCATCACAAACTGGATGAATACTTACATGCGAGATAGCTAGGGCCTATGTTTTTTCTGTTCCTAAAGCAATGGCAGATAATTTTCAGAGTATCTACAGGGCATGTTATTAAGCGGAATCTGTCCTTTGAAAAGGGTGAGGCAACATTTTTCAAAATTCTCTGCTTTTTCAAAAAAATAAAAATTTCCTCACTAGAAAACTTTTCAAAATAAAATTCTGCTGATGCTTTACGCAGGATAACACACTTCTGCAGTGGCAGATGCCCATAAGCTCTGCCTTGGAAGAGTGCTGATTTCAAGGAACACCCCACTCCTTAGGGGTTACCCTACAAGTAACTGATTTCTACATTGCATTGTCCAACGTGTCACTTGCTCATTGGTTCAGAGGAGGTGGGGTTATAACACATAATTTTCTCCCTTCTCTCCTCCAGTTTTTAGTCACTTTCTCATTGGTCCAGAAACCAGAGGAGGCAGCTTATAGAAATAGTCTTGACACAAATAGTCACGCCTCAACTATATCCGGTAATACATACATATGGCTGCTGCCTCCCTCCCCGTATGGGGTTCACTCCGGTAATACATACATACATGTTTGGAAGAGTTTTTGGCTAAAGGGAATGAATGGTATTGGCATGGATGGGGGGCGGGTTGTAGGTCTGGGAACCTTGTATACCGTAGGTTGCAGTTATTGGGGACAGTTACATGCATCTCTCTCTCATAATGAACTCACATCCTCACATGGGGTGGGGTGGCGAAGGGGCCAGGATTCCATGGCTCACGAGTCACCATATCTTTTCACCTGATGATTCATGATCTTTGGAACAGACGTCCGGCTTACTTATTATGACCGTTTAGCTATCACCTTAAAACTCTTAAATGCACTAGTTTTTATTGGGACCTCAATTCTTTTGCTTTACAATTCTCCTTTCACAGTTGTTGTGGTTCTATGCTTGGGGAAAACCTACAGTTAGTTAGTTAGTATCTAACTAAACAAAACCCTATTCAAATTCTAGAGAAATCAACCTTCAGAATTACTTACTATATGTGAGAATGGAAACATTTAGGATACCTAGGCCGGTGTCCAAACACTTAAACCTCCTAAAATATCACCTATCCCAATAATATTTTCGTGAAAGTGGTCTAATCCAGAGTTCTTAGGAATTTTTTAATTCAATAAATTTTTGGTATGTTGGTCCAAAATTTGTGAAACAACAAACATGCACATTGCATTGTGGAGGATTTTTCAGCAGTACCAAAAGCGAGGCATGGGACACCACAGTTTGGGATGGTTACTTTGTGGTCACATCCAAACAAACACCTATCTAAATATATTACTGATCAAATCCCCATTTGATGTCAATTTTATTGAGAAGTAGTCTAAAAATATAGCATGCCAAAAGTAGACTCCAACAACTAAAATTGTAAATTTTCTAGCTATTGGCAATGCAAATTTTTGGGGCCATTTTCAATACCTTTGATCACATTGTAAAGACCTGCTTGAAAATTTTCAGTGTTGTTGGAGCCTTGGATGGTGCCCTATTGCACATAATCTTTCTTTCACAAATGGTGGGTGTTTCACAAAATGTAATGCTCACAGGATGGGCATTTCGAAAAATGTAAAGCCTGCATCCTTATGGGCAGCACTTTTTTGAAATGCCCATCTCATTTTTTCCCATATACCCAACAAGTATTATAGGACAAAATAAAACATAAAATTTTCAAGTAGATCTTTATGCTCGTAAAGCCCTTGGCAGCATCAGCCCTTATTCTGTTAAAGTCTTCTACCTTGGGGTTTAGCTACATTGATAATCTGGAGTTTGGTTCTGAGTTGAATGTCAACCCATGAGAAGGGAGATGGGTAACAGTAATGAACAAATGACAAAGGAAGGAAACAAATCCACAAAAAGAAATATTAGAGTTTGTGGAAACTCTTGATAATAATCTTCAAGCTTAACCTTGAACCTTCATCATGATATACCATAGTGTGATCATATTAATTAGTTGGGGGTGCATTCCAAGTTCAGAATTTCTTTTTTCAATGAACCTCTTTGATTGGCCCATCACAAAAAAGTTTTGAAACTTTGGAGCCTCCCCAATATACACACATTCACTCCAAACATAGAAGCATATAAACCCCAATACTGGCCCATCGATGTAGGTTCAAAGAAGACAACATTGGACAAAGCATATGAAATAAAGTGAGGTGCTATTGTGAACATGTTGGGGGAACACATTGGGAATTTGAGGAACATGTGAGAGAACCAATTGAGAGCTTGGGGAACATGTGGAGAACAAAAATGGAACACAGTGCACTACTAACCAACAAACAGATCATGAAGAAAGGAATCAGACCTAAAAAAATAATGTTAAAGTTCCTGAAGCTTGCAACAATCAGCTCCTTGTGTTAGCGATAACCCCTTTTCAAAGGTGGAGCTTGAAAGAGCATATTTGCATTGACCTTAACTTTTTTTTTAAACAAACATACTTTGACTTATTTACCTTCCAATTTTGCAAATATATAGTAAGGATGCCTTGCCAATAGTGAAACCCCAAGCCCACCAAGCTTTAGGGCAGGTAGTAAATAATAATGTCAAACAAGATTTTAGAACTTTCAGCATTGTGAGCAGCTGATTTTGAGAAAAATGAACATTTATTGGAAAAAAATTCATTACTGCCAGAATGGAATAGGTACAACAATATGAATTTTCTATCCCTCATACATGTTCCATGATTTGAAAATGAGAAATTTTTGCCACACAACTTAGCGGCAGCATAGTCCATTGGGAGTTCAATGTGTTGAAAACTACTTTGATCATGAGAATATTGTGTGTATAGTCCCTACTCCCTCCATGTTCCAATAATGCTCCATGTGTTTTAGGTGCCATTGACTGTTGATGCACGAATAAAAAGAGTATGGGAATGAAGAAGGACGAACAACAAACACTCTGTCCTGTACAGTGTGCAAAGGAGCTTAGGAATGAATATCTTGTCCTTTGAATGACGAGTCTATTTTGCTGATTTCCAGTTGCTCCCTTGGCACATCAGCCAGTGGGATCCTGAATTCTGTGTGTCCTCTTATGATGAATTTGGCCAGCAGCAACAACAACAAAGCATATCACCCAGGCCTCCTCTTCTCACTGGTTAACCTAGGTGCTTGAAGTAGAGAAGTACAATGGCAGTAAGTACCAAATAATAGCTAACTCCAAAATCTCAAATGAATCTTTGGAAAAATGACATTTGTCTAGGACCTCAGGATACTACAATCTGGGACAACCCCAGAAAAAAATACACTCTTAGGGATGGATGGTTTACACTTGAATGCTTGGGCCATTGTACCTCACTTTTTGAATGAGACCATGGCTAAGCTATCGCCCAAGGGTCTTTGCTCCTAGTGTAAAACCTGAATTAGACCAGAGAAGATACCATAGGAGACCTCACATTTTTTTATTTGTCACTACTAAGTTGCACCCCTTTCCAATTAAGAAGAAGGGTTACTTAGTAATGTTTTGGGGGAAGCCATCTAAAGCGCTTTCGAACTTCACATGTCGAAAATAAAACATGAACAAATTTTTATTTTTTTCAAAAGATTGCTCTGAGATTTTGGCTGCTGCTATTTGCCATGAATTCGTTCATGCCTACCTCAAAGAGGCGGGCCTGAAAATTTGCCTCTCATTCTCAGCCAACATTACCCAATTCAGCTATGTATGGGTTCCATGTGGGACTTTCCTCAAAAAATTGATTGGGCTGTTGCCCAAAACTATATAAAACCAAAGCAAGAACCCCAAGGCATTAGTATGGACCAATCAGCAATTTCAGATTTGGATCAGCCATGGCCCCAGCCCTCATGTGTAAACTGCCCCTTTAGTGTGCGACTATGGCCTGCTTGAAACTAGGAGTCAGGACTGGAAAAACTTGGGGCCAACTTTGAGCATATTTGGCTTGTTGTTTGGCCCCAAGGGTTGCAAATTGGCTTCCCAAATTCGTTGGTATCCTTTTTAGGCCTTGGGGCCAATACAAGGCCATAAAGTTCAACATTGCTTAGTAACTTGGGGCAGATTGAAAGATTTTTTTCATTTCAGCCTTGACTCCTAGTGTAAAGTGGGCCTAAGAATCCAGACATGAGGGCCAGAGTAAACCGGCACTGACCATGAAGGTTGGATGGTAAGTGCTTATGAAACAGTTTTCTGTTGGGTTCCAATTCCCTATCTAAGGATGGTGGTTGGCTCAGTTGCTTTTTCACTACCTGCTAACAAGCTGATAAGTATTATAAACAGTCTAATTACCTAGTAGTCAATCATTCCCCTACTTATCTACCTACATATAGTACCTACTTCATACAGTATGGGTTACCAAGTTGAGACTAGATATTAATTAAGTTGAGGTTCATGCATAACGGAGTCATAGCGGATGGTGTGCTGGTGGGTGCTGCTTCACTCTAGCCCCCAACTAGAACACATGATTAATGTAAAGCATGAGCAGAATTTTGTAGTGTATCTGGAGGGGACATTATCAAGCCAAATGTTTCCTCCACAGAAAGGGAATTTTTTTATATTTTGCACAATGTCCCAATTTCTTCATTCATTTTTCTTTTAGTGATTCCTGCTGAGTATTGTCACTGGGAAAAATGAAAACTAATAATTTTCTGCTGATGCTATATGTCTGGTTATACCCTCAGAACAGAGCTGTTCCCAAACTAAGTGCCACCAGCTTGCAAGACCATTCCCGAAAAGACCCGACCCTGCTCTTGGGGCGGGCATTACACCACACAAAACCTTTGAAACCAAAGGATTGCCAGAGCAGAATTCAGGTGAAAAACCGAGACAACAAACAGCCCAATGATGCATGCCTTTGGTGAAGCAGGACCCACAGTGGTAGCATGGTAAAAACCCCAAATTTCATCTGGGTTGCTTCCAAATAAATATAAGAAATATCCCATGCTTAGACTAAATCAGGATCTCTGAGTCCAAATCTAACATTTCTTGGGTTTCATTTGGCCATGAAGAGGCCTCAATCAAGAAGGTGAAGAAGGTACCACTGGTGGTGGTGCTGGTTCACTGTGACCACCATGCATCCCTAGACCAACAGGAGGTTTTAGTTGGAAAAACAGAGAAAGTGATGAGGAGGTAGCAGGGAATGTACGCCTTCTATCTAGTGCAAGGTACAGAGAAGAGAATAAGCCTGATTTCAAAAACTAGTTGGACCGGACAAGGCTCGACCGTCATAAACTTGTCTGATTCAACACCCACAAGGACGGAAAGTGAATGGCCTTCCAATACCTGTTCCTTGCGCTTTGTGCGGGACAGCTAGCTAGCTAGCTAGCGACACCCCCCTGGGGGGCCCCACCATAAGCACAGTCTCGCTTGTCCGGACTGGTAGTTGTGAAAGTGAAGGCTCTTCTTCACAGGTAACTGACGTACTGGACTTGAACCAGTTGCAGTTATGGTCATTTATAGGCTCCCAGTCAACCGGATGTTCCCCAAGTGAGGTTTAGCTACCTCTTGTGCCCAATCAAATCCACCACAATCCTGCACACAGCGCACACCCCCATAGGTTCAGATATGTACAAATGCAATACTTCTTCCTCTGCATACTACTACAAGTACCTCACACTGTGGTACTGGTATAGAGGGAGGGAACAACCTAGGTATATAGTACAGGTATGTACACTGATATGGAAGAACAGATCAATCTGGTTTCACCTGAGGCAATACCAGCCTTATACCAGTACCAGGCTGGTATAAAAGTACTCAATACCAGTACCCAACTGGTATGTGAAAAGAGACATGTACCAGTACAACACTGGTACCTACTGGACCTCAGGTCTCTTAAGTTATGGGAGGAGTGTTGTTTTGAAATCAATAACTATCATTAACAACAAGCCTGGTGTATCGAATGTGATTGATTCCATGGGAACAAAGGAAGAAGAAGAAGAAGTGAAACCAAAAAAATTCAGCAAAGCACTTGGAGGAACTTCCTAAGTGTATGTGGAAGGGCATCTTATATTCACAAATATCTCTCAAACAAAACAAGGGGGATCTTATGCCAACTTATAACTAATAAAGTCTCTGCCACTGCTAAAGAGTAATATATATTATGGGAGTCTATTATCCCCTTTTTGATGAATTTACATAAAGCACTCCAAGATATTATTATGTTAAAGCACCTCCTTGTGTGAAGATTCCTTCTGTCAGTTGAAGGAGCCTTTTGCTGATCAAATGCAGACCTCTGCCATTTTAATTAAAAAACCTTTGGAGCTTCATGCTAGGGAAGGCATGCTCCCAAGGAAGGCCAAATTTGTACAATAAGTTCAAGATGTAACCAATAAGGATCCTTTTTTTTTAAAACTTTCATATCTTGTATATAGCCAAATTTGGAATTTTTTTTCCTGGATCATCATCACTTTGCCACAAAATTGGCAACATTGCTTCAGCTTACAGTGTACAACCCTTGCCCTATTTTAGATCCTATTCGTTATAGGTAAGGTGCTCCAACACCTAACCTATAAAACCCAAGAAGTATCGATGAGCAATCCGACTTCACTCTTGACTCTGATTGGGGGTGAACTTGAATTGACCAATTTGAAGTACCTTGTGATCCTAAATAACTTGCCTCATGCCTAGTTGTGGTCTCGAAGTTCAAAAGCCTGGAGGTGCATGTAACA
>Ga0209611_10001826_pt1 | contig 36934 bp, 19 predicted proteins | sample S1TSphgellanicum_3_FD_187693 | JGI IMG/M metagenome (GOLD analysis project Ga0209611, IMG submission 187693) | Host-associated microbial communities from peat moss isolated from Minnesota, USA - S1T2_Fc - Sphagnum magellanicum MG (SPAdes) (version 2) | ecosystem: Host-associated > Plants > Peat...
ATTCTGCAGTCTTCCAAGAAGAAAGAGTGCACACTACCCCTGGGATACAGCACCCAACTCCCAGATTTATTGCAGCCATAATTGACATATATTGAGATATATAGTTATATTTTTTGCATTATTTTTCTACCCACAACTATTTTTTGCATTATTTTTCCACCCACAACTACTAATAACTACTTCACATCCTTCTCCTTTGAAAGTCTTTACACCATATGATGTGCAGCCTGTGCTATGCAGGAGTTGTCTCCAAGATGGTAGACTGCACTGATTAATCCTTCATGATGAACTCCAAAGACAATCCCCACCATCTCATCCATATGCCATTCATTGTTTAGCAAGTCACCAGGTTGTTCAGATTTGCAAGTGCTGGTTGTCCATCTGCATCAGAACCTTTATCATTAATAATATCAAATATGGCAATTAGAAAAAACCCCAAATTACTTGCTTTTCATGTTTTCTAGTTGCAACTTTGCCAAAAAAAAGAAATACTGGGTGCGCTTATCATGCTCTTTGCCAAACTATGAACTTTTGTAGTTGAGATTTCCTCTAGGAGCACCCTAATTAGTGAATTAGAGCTAGCTAATTAGAGCTAGTGAAGATAATCCCATATGTACTCTGAAATCAAGCATCCCATTACCTTTTTTTTTTGGGTGGTGAATTTTCCTGTTCTAGTAACAATTGAAAGTAAAATGGGAATATTCCGTCACAAATTCCCCAATGTTTTAGAAAGATATTCTGTTTTTCCTCCAAAAAAAATTGAAAAATGTTTTCTATATATATATATATTCCGTCAGTTGGACCTGAAAAATTGGCACCTGTTTTGCTAAAGAGTTCATATTTTTGTTCAAAGGCTATCTTTCAATTTTCTCAAGCATCTGGTATCAAATCATATACAACAAGTTATTATACCTTTATTGCAAAAGAAATTACCATGCCCAAATTTACTGATGACAAGAAAATTCTTGTTAACATGTAATTTTTTCAGTGATGACAAGTTCAAATTTTGAGTGTTTTACAAATTGTTATCAATGAAAATGGTAATTGCTATCAAAGTAGAGCTTTAATCATTGACATGACAAGAGGAATAAATGAGATTATTTGGATGGAATCACGTTAAATTGAAAAATGTTTTCCTAAATTGATAAAAATCCCAAATCTCTTCAATCCAAAAATGATTTCTGAATTGAATTGATTGGTTTTGTACTAGGTGTTAAAATCAGACTTTGATGATTTCGGTTTTGAGGATAATAATTTAATTCAAATTTGAGAAAATATCGGATCCAAAACGTTTAGACTCTAAATTAGTGTTTTTGTTTTCAATTCCAATCTCTTTCCAGAATGCATGTGCATGAACGTTGTGCTACTATTTTGTTTAACAATAAAAAATCATTACTTTCGGTTTGTTAGTTATTTAAGGCCCTGAAATCTTAAGCTCCAACTATTGACATTAAAAAAAGTGTTGTTTGAATGTTCAAAATTTCCAATTGTTTAGAGTCAAACAACATCATAAATGGATGAGTTACATAACAATTTGTGGCATATTTAGTGCAATGTTCAAAAAAAACATTTGTGATGTTGCTCAGGTGGTGATGATATATAAATATATTTAGGCAAATTTGGCGAAATTCAAAATAGGAAAGCAGAAAAACTGAAGCACCCTTTCATACTGTAAGCAATTGTGGCAAATTTTGGCAATTTTTATTTTTATTTTTCTTTTCTTGGCGATTTTTTTTCCCAAAAAAAGGATGTTTCGACAAAATATTCTTTTTTCAAAATCCATTTTTGAAAATGGACAAAATTCGATACAAAAATAAAATCATTAGTTAATTAGTACCAATCAAAATACAAGGCTTGTTCGCCTATAAGAGAAATATGAGAGACAATTCTTTGGTCCTGAGCTCTATTGTAAGTGGCTTTAAGAATTGTATTTTATATCTTGGGCATCCAAACTAGGTTCATGGATACAAAGGTTTCAACTATTTGAAGAGCAAATTTGTTAGAGAATGGCAAGCTTGGTAGGGTGAGGTCCTCTTGAGGGAGCAAGGGCAACCTGAGGGTGTCAGCCCCAAGGTGTTCCCCACCCAACCTTAGGAGAACCCACAAGGACAGAACCTCCAGGCATGTAAACCATTGTCTTTTTATGGGAATGTAGGAATTTTTTAAAATAGGAGGAGGTCCTCTCCCCCAGGCTTAAACCCCCTAGGGTTCTTCTGCTGGGGGTATATCCCTCAAAGTACACAAAGCAACAAAAAGTTTAGTTGTTCATGTTTTTGAAAAAGAAAAAGTATGTTTAATTATGAACGTGAGGCAATGACATGTAATTAATGATGACCTTGGATGAGATTTAAGCAATTTAAGGAACTCTAAAAAACCATAATATTCTCCCAAAATCCTTTATGGAAAAAGCTCTAAAAAATAATTTTGTAATTTTGGGAATAAGGAAATTGGGAGAGAACATTAACAAAGAAGCAATCTTGTACAGAATGAATGCAAGAGAAAAAGTAGATGCGGAGAGAAAATGAAAAAGAATAAAGTTTTCTGTTGCAAATTTTCCCTCAAAACGTTCACAAGGTTGGAATTTGAGGATAAAAAGAGTAGAAAACTGCTCCAATGAGACTAATCAAACAAATCCAGACATGAAAAGCTGGGAACTTTGTTTGCAAAAGAAAGCGGCCTGCACAAATGCTATAGAGGCATGAATCCACATGATAATGAAAAAGTTTAAAGAAAAGTTCAACCTAACACTACCGAAAAATGAGAGTATCCATAAACTGAGGAACGAGATTGAGCACAAAAAAATGTTATGAAATGATCATGCAAACAAACAGCCATTTAGAGCACATGACCTGAAAAATGGGTATTATAACTCCCCAACTATAGATCCAGGAGAAAGAGCAGATGCTCAAGACAAGGCATGCCTACAAAAAGTAATACACCAAAGATTTGTTGCCAAAAGATGCTGCCAATCCAAATTGCACAGGGGTGCAGCATATTGAGATTCCTGTGCTTGCAAGTTAAGGCAACAAAATTTCAAGTAGGGAATCTTATGATGGGCAAATGTAGTTATAGCTAGTGGGGCCAAGTAGTGTTCCTTCCAGAGGGGAGTTGATGCTTTCTTCTCACTCCTGCACTGCCCACATGGTGGGAGTATCCTTAGTGTGCAAGCATCAAAACAGGTGCAACCAATTCAATAGACTTCAGGCTTTGAAGCAAAAAGTATGTACTTAAGTTTAGGTATGCCTGATAGTGATGCCTAACAGGAAACTTGGTTTTTTTCTGAATTTTTCAAAAACTGTATTTGATTATATGATTCAACTCTAATTTGCCTGAGATTGAATATTTTGAAACAAATAGACATGTGATCAGGGTAAAATTTGATAGATTTTTTTAATTAAAAAAATCATGATACTTGGGGCGAATCACAGAAAAAAAGTTTAAATAATGCTGGGAGTTTCATAAAACAAGTGCTCACATGCACAGGCATTTCATTTTTTGTTTGACAGGTTCTTCGGCATTTAAAGTGTCCAATCTGCAATTGTGCATTCATATACACTACTAGCCTGGGCAGAGGTTTTTACCAACTAGGAGAATTGGGGCACTATACCCTACACTTCAAATACTGACCCTGATGATGCTTTTAACAAAATGTCAACATATATTAAGGCCCACTGTCCGGTTCCAAATTCCTAGGGAACCAATTTGGACTCATTTGAAGCAAATTGAATCCTTGAGTAGGATCCTGCTTGAACCCTAGCTTGCATCTTGCAGGGCTGGAAAAAACCCGATTTTTTTCCATTAGAAAATCGGGTTTTTGGTTTTAACGAATAAAACTCGATTTTCACTCTATAAAACCTGGTTTTATTTCGGAGTTGGTCAAGCCCCGGGCCATCCGCACCCCTGCTACCGTCACTGTGGCAAAGGCAAAATTGAATGCCAAACCCTAGTTATTAATATAATCACAATAAATAAATCAATTAAAACCCGATTATGACGCTATCCTAGGACTCGGGTTTTATTTAAAAACTGAATAAAACCTGATACTGCCAGCCCTGGCATCTTGGTTCTTCAAATCATGAGCTCTCCTTTTGAGCTCATTTTTTTTTGGTGTGCTTCTGAACCAATTGATTTTCCTTCCATGTAGGTTTAGCCTCGATTTGCCACTTTTTGATCTTGGACCCTCATCTAAAGGCTGTGGGTCCAATTTATAGCTCTCATCCAATGAGATTGCTCTATTTCATTGGACCCTGGACCTTGGACCCTCATCTAAAGTGGCCCTAAAAGTCACAGCTCCTGCACAAATGTACTTGGTTGTTGCAGATCTCGACAACCCCAAGTATGAAGATCATCAAGGTATCAATGCCCATGAATCAGCTGCTTCAAATTTAAAAATTGCACAAATTGGAAAAATTAGACTGAAGAATTTCTCTATTTATTTCAGCTTCGAGCACAGATCAACATGTTATATGAAAAGTCATCCGAGTTTACAGTCATATTGTTAGGACTAGTTCCGAGTTTCTTATGATAGAGATCTTGGAAGTTGGTTTCAGTGTCAATAGTGTGAAGCTGATCTACTGGAACAAATGTCACAACTGATCTAGAATTGTTTTGAGCTTTCTTTCATATGTCCCACAGTATAATGCCAGATTTAAGTGGGGAAAGTGGGAAGATGTGATGATCAGGCTCAGCGAGTTTCGTCAAGACTGATCTTATAAGTATACATTTGATGTTGCTGAAGAAGTCTGGAAGTTTATGAGCAAAAGCTAAGCGATGGGTATGTCTTGGTGTTGCAGATCTGGTCTTGTAAATCGTAAGAACTTAGTGAGCAATTCGAGCTGAGCTGCAAATAATTTCTGGAAGCTGAACTGCGCAAGATCTGTTGCTCAGCTTGGGCATTTGATTATGTGGAGAAATCGAAGAATATTGAAAGGGATTAAGAAGGGATTGGTCGAGAATTTGTAAAGCGCAATGCCTGGGTCCTCATCAGTGGCGCCCTCTGATGGGCCAGCTCGTGCAGGATCGACGAGGAGGCCGACGACAATTCAAGATGAGAGGCGACAACTGCGGACATTGATGAACATGAATCGAGGGTTTGTGAAATCGATCGATGCGTACGCGCTAGTGCTAGTATTGCTTGCCACAGTCACGTATCCCACGTTTTCGCAACCGCCAGGTTCCTTTGATGATGATGGACTGATGAGAACCTCTTGCAATCCGCCACTCTTATGGTTCGTCTACTTGAACAGTTTCTCCTTCTTCTTCTCCATGACAGATCTGTTATTGTGCATAAGCGGCAAGTATGCACCCATGGGCAATCTTCTCACAGGTGATCTAAAAGTGGAGCGAGGTGATCCGAAAACACAAGAGGGGGGGCTAGTCAAATTCAACGACAAACTGGCACAGTCCGTTCTATTCACGCTCACCAAACTGTTGGTCATCAACGTTTTGTTTGTGCTTTCGCTCACTTGTTGTATTGCAGCGTATATTTCAGCGGGTTCTGCTGTCCAGCAACTCCCCATCTCCAATCGGTTGTCGATCATCATCCCAGGTATCGGAGGCTGCTTATTATATTTTGTCTTCGTGGTATGGTTGTTCCTCGACTTTGCTTTGTTCTTCAGCTTCGCTAGATCGGATCTAGCGGATTCGGATCTAGCTAGACCCGGATCTATTGTCGACTGCTTCACAGATTTTTGCACCTTGATCTGGTTTTTCCTCTTCCGGGGAGGCTCTTCCTGTACACAGAAGCGATTTGAAGGTCTAGCAAAAAACCTTGCTGAGGCTGCAAGACTGTGGAGCGTTCAGCAATTATTCAACAAGGCCTCTGACGAGATCATCTGTTATGATCAGAATACTCCCCATGAGCTAAATGCAGCAGAACAAACTAGCCAGCAGCAGCAACAGCGGAGTACCGAGACGTCTAATAATAATGCAGCAGCAGCAGCAGCTTTCAGAGCTCAACAATCAGCTGATAACAACAATGCGGCCGCGTCTAGTCCTGCAGTATTCAGGCCACTGACGTCCCAAGCAGCTGTGAATGCAGTGGAATTGCAGCAACAACAGGCACCTGCTCGTCGAAGACCCGCGCGCATTCCAAACAGCCAAGACTTCCCTTCCTTCCGTGATCAGACCTCTGTGCCGATTTCTGCAAGATCACGGGTCCAGGAGCTGAGCAAATTTGAGACTCCCGACGACGACAAGGAATCAGAAGAAGAAGAAGAAGGAGGAGAAGGCCATGGCCCGGAAGCAGAAGCAGACCTACATGGCCCAGTTGCGAATAGTCGGACGTCGCTGGGCGTTAGATGTTCCAGCTTCAGATGTTCCACTTGTTACGGAATCCCGTGTGAATGTAGGACTGGACTGCCCCAGTTGTAGGATGGATGTCACAACAACTGACCATAAGTTATGATATTTTTCTCATCCCTCTCCCTCCTCCTCCTCCTCCCATCTCCGATGGCATTCATTCATTCATTCATTCTATCAGGGGACCTTAAATTGGTATCTGTTCATTCATCCTAGCCTGCTATGAATCAGTCAGTGTTGGTCTGGTATCCAAATATTTTGAAATTTTTGAAATTTTTGAAATTTTTTTCATACCAGCCGCCTGGCCATGATGGTTTTGGGGCCCTTTTCAAAAGTTTTCATACTCTAGTGCTGGTCCTGGTATTGGGTCCAAGGCTGATTTTTTGGAGTGATGTGTGATCCGTATTGGGGGCGGTTCTCAGGAATTGGGTGAGAATCGTCCCCCGGCTTTCAGGTCGGTTTTCACCCTCAATTCTGCCAGTTATCACTGGATGTCTTTACCTCGGCTGGAAACCTGGCATCCCGGTTCTCATTCAGCCCGAGATGAGAATTCTCGGGCATCATGAAAACATGGTTAATTAATTCTTTTTTTTAAAAAAAAGTGATACTTGGGGTAAGGTAATTGGATTCTACCTGGTTTCGGTTCTCAACTTTTATGTGCACTTAGTGGGTCCGAGGAGGTCAAATCTCAGAGGATAGATTTTTTTTTGTTTATGGTGTTTAAAGAGAAATTAAAGCTTTTTGTCTTGGCACATTCAAAGCATTAAAAATTTTCCCAAAGAAATTAGAAATGAGAAAATAATGATTGTAAGGTTTATCAAGAAGTGTGAAAAGGAAAATTCTAAAACATTTGAAAATAGGTAATCAAATAGTCAAAAAAAATTTGGACGTTGCTCCATTGCCTTCGGCATACAAAGATGATTTGTAAACCTTAATTTGATGGTTCCATAACACTTTAAATTATTTAAAACAAACAAGAAATGAGAAAGTTATGAACTTTGGAAACAAATTTTGTAACTTGGAAAATCTAGGATCCTTTGTGAGAGATGAAGTTGTGGGCATGTGAAATTGTGATAAATTCATTTTTCATCAAAAAATTATGTCCATTTATAATTTTCATCTATTTGTTTCATTCTTGAATTTTATTACAAAATTTGTAATCATTTTTTTAAAAACTTTAAAAATCAAAAATAAAATTTATTAGAAAATAAAACTGATATTCGGTTGTGGAAAACCACCTTTGAAAACCAACAAATCTCACATTTGCAAGAACCATTTTCATGAAAACTGGATGGATTTATATATTAAGAAAATTTGAAAACTTGGCTGGTTTTTTTAAATGAAAAATAAATTTCAAAAGAACTTCATTAGTTATTAAATTATGTTCCCTAATTCAAAACTTTAAGGTTCTGCAAACTTATTTCATAAAATAATGAAACCATACAAAATTAGATCTCACCTTAGAATTGGACACACCCACACAACTTGAAGGTTCCAATAAAATTACACAAAAAAAAAAGGATATTGATTGCCTCCATTGGATATGTTGTGACAACATAGAATTAAAACAATATTACCATTATTTTCTTGCATTCCTCAAGAATGATAATCCAATAAAATCTAATTTGTTTCTAAACATGTTCAAATCTCCACCAAATGTAGCTAATATATTATGTCAAAACATGAAAAATATGACTACATAAGCAATTGGCATTGTGATCTTAAACCACATATATGACTGACCATGACTATATGATTGGTAGTCCATATGGCCCTATGGTATTTACTATTAATCACAAAAATGATGTAATCACAAATATCATTTCTGAATGTCTTTCCTAATTGCAAGACATGTTCAACAATCATAATTTAAAATTTTAATTATAATTTATTTTGATTAGTCTTTAGTTGCCTCATGATAGCCTAGGATGGATTCAATATTTTATCACTTAATTTGAATCCATCCTACGCTAATCATAGGCTATTTTAAACAAATCTAAGTCTTCCTAAGCTAAACCTAGGTAACTTAGTCTATCTTGGAACTGCTTAGGTTAAATTAAGTTATATTAAATTAAACATGGCAAAAGTAAGTTTTTTAGTTTAAACTTTGTTATATTTGGTTATATTAAGTTAAACTTGATAAAAGTAGGTTATTTAGATTAAACTTGGCTATACTAGGTTATATTTGACTATATTTGGCTATATTAAACTAAAACTGGTAAAAGTATGTTATTTAGGTTAAACTTGGTTATGCTTGGCTGTATTAAACTAAACTTGATAAAAGTAGGTTATTTAGGTTAAACTTGGCTATACTAAGTTATATTTGGTTATATTTGGCGATATTAAACTAAAATTGGCAAAAGTAGGTTATTTAGATTAAACTTGGCTATACTTGACTATATTAAATTAAACTTGGTTATATTAGGCTAAATTTGATAAAATAGGTTATTAAGGTTATATTTGGTTATATTGGGCCATTCTAGGTTATACTAAATTAAATTTGGCAAAAGTAAGTTATTTAAGTTATACTTGGTTATACTAGATTATACTTGTTTATATTTGATTATATTAGGTTAAAATATAATATTTAGCGTAAACTTGATTATACTAGAGGAAGCTTAGCAAAAGTAGGTTATTTAAGTTAAATTTGGCAAAAGTTATGTAAGTTAATGGTAGGCGCAAATTTTACATTAGAATTTTTTTTTGCTACTTAAAAACAATACAATTTGTACTTTCAATAATACTTTTAACACCTATAATTTGTTTAAATTAAGCTATATGAGGCTAAATTCTGCAAAAGTAGGTTAAATTTGGCTAAACTAGGCTTTATTGAGTTAAACTTGGTTAAAGTAAGTTACTTAGGTTAAATTTGGTTATAATAGGTTAAACTTCATTAAACTAGATTATATTAGGTTAAATTTGATTATAGTAGGTTATAATAGGCTAAAGTATGTTACTTATGTTAAAGTTTATTAAAATTGGCTATATAAGGTTATATTATGCTAAACTTGGTTAAAGTAAGTTGTTTAGATAAATCTGGCTAAACTTGTTTATATTAAACTACATTAGGGTAAACTTGGGTTAAGTGAATTACTGAGGTTAAATTTCGTTTAAATGGGTTATATTTGGCTATATTTGGTCAAACTTGCTTAAAGTAAATTATTTAAGTTCAAATTTGCTAAAATTGGTTAAATTTGACTAAATTTGATTATAATATTTTTAATGTTAAATTTGGCTAAACTCATTAAAGTATGTTATTTAGGTTAAATTTGGCTACTATTGATTAAATTATGTTATTTAAGTTAAAGTTGGAAAAAGTTGGCAAATTTTGATTAAACTTCATTAAACTAGGCTATAATTGGCTAAATTAGATTACTTAGGCAAAATTGGCTTAAACTTGGCAAATGTTGATCAAATTAAAATATTTAAGCAAAACTTGAAACAATTATATTATTTAGGCAAAACTTGGTTAATTCAAGATATTTGGGCTAAACTAGGCTAATTTACTCTATTTTTGATGAAATTGGGTTTGATTGGGTTATCGAAACAAAATTAGGGCAAGACTAGGTTATTTATTAAATTAAGCTAAACAAATATACTTAAGTCTAAACGAATCTACTTAAATTAAACCTTATAAACTCAATTTAATGAAAGTTAATCTTATAAATTAAATTGAAGATATTAAGCTTAGAGGTTTCAATTCAATCACATTAAATTTAGATGTTAAATTAGGCTAAACCAAAGCCAAACCTAGGTTAAATGTAGCTAAATTTATATTAAACTTAGCCACATGATCATATATATATATTTTTTATAGTTCGTTAAACAAGGTCAACTATGTTCAACATGATTACTAATTGTGTAATTATAATTTATAGTCATTTTTATAGTCATTTAGTCGTAATAATGGTTGTACTTTTAAAAATGATAGTGATTGAAGTCCATATATGACATGACTATAATTGGACAATAGTCGCAAGTTTACCTAGTCATGAAAATCATTTTTAGTGTAATGATAGAATCCCCCAAAATTTCCTATCCACATTTTTGTAATCTTAAATTTTGGAATTAACATTTGTTGTTGCAAACTTTGGATAAGGCCGTGTTACTATTGACCCTAAAACAATTGGAAAAACATTAGTTTACCATTTATAATCAAGAATTACAAATTGTGATATTTGGGAAACAAAAAGAAAAAAGAAAATAATAATAATACAAAATAATGAAACAAAGATAATAAAAAATAATGCATGAAACGGATTTGATGGAAATTGATATCAACTTGGTAGCTAGTTGTTTGATAACTATTGCCAAATTATTATACCTAGACAAAATAGTTTTGAAGTACTTTGGAACAATCCAAAAAAAAAGAGAAAACAATAGAGAAATAACTAGATTTCACCTTAGAATTGGACAAACACATAAAGCCTTAGGGTTCCATAAAGTTACACATAATTTTATTGAAAAACATTTATTTTGCAATAGGTTCTAGATATGGTTACATCCCCATTGTTGACCCCAAGACAATTAGAAAAATACTAGAGCTTACACCTAATGGAAACCCTAATAAAATTGGTAGCCTATTGCTTAATAACCATTGCCACACAATTTTTTTAAAAAGTGCATAAAATGAACCTATTGCAAATTGAGATTAACCTGGTAGTTCTAATTGTTTGATAATCGTTATTAAATCAACATAAATACAAAACAACTCTAGAATACCTTGAAAAAGTTCAAAACCAATAATAATCGAAAAAAAAATTAAATTTCTATAAAAAAAAACTAATATGTGAAATTTTACATGATAATCATTGTTAAATTAATGCATGCAGACACAATCACACACATAAATGAAAAAATGAGGAGAAAACTTATCTCGATGAAAACCTATCTATCCACACATGGATGACAAGGAGCTCCCTCAAGCAAAAACAAAATCTTGCATTTACAACATAAGCACAAAACATGATTTGAATTTGCAAAAATGTGAAGAAGCAATGTTGTGTGTAATGTTAGGCAATTTTCTTTTTTTTATGAGAACCATTGGTTTGGTTTTTCCCAACATTTGAGAGAATTGACTTAGTTCTGTAAAAAAAAATTATTTTTAAATTTATGAAAACCGATTAAAGTATCACATTAATTTTTTAAAAATCAAATCGATTCTCAAACAAGGCAGTTCTCACAAATGTGATAATAATTGCTTTTCATATCTAGTTTTCACAATCAGGATTTCAAGTTTATGGGAAAGATATGAGGTGTTTGGTGTAAAAGGGTTTAATCTTTGATGATGAATGAATTAAAATTGATTAGGATTTCAAGCTTAGAATCTTGGATCATTACATTTTTGCCTCTAAATGTAACAAAGAAGTTTTGTAAAGCCCTAGTTGGTGCACTCATAAGGTTTCAAATGACTCCAAACATACTAGAAATGAAAAAAAAAATGGGCTTGAAATAAAAGAGAGATTTAAAACTATTTTTCAAAAAACTTGAAACAAACTATCATTCATCCGTTTCTTGTGTTTTTTGCATTGTTCTTTAACTTCTAATGATGCTGAAAGCATATTTATAGCCCTCCAATTTGTGTGTTCAATGACAAAAAAAATTGTTCAATTTGGTTAAGGAATGAGAAAAATATAGAAAATGTTTGGTGATAAATACATGTTTGATGATGGGCGATTTTAGCCTACTACCCTAAGAATTAGATTCTAGTTCTCTCATAGAATCAGCCTGATTCTTAAAAAAACAAACATAATAATAAATTCTCAATAACTCAATTCTCATGTTAGTCGAGTTCTCAAACTAATTATCACCAAATGTGATACTTATTGATTTTCATTTTGAGAATCAGTCTAAGAATTGAGGCTCCTAATGAATACCATGCAATCTTGGTCAAGTGATGTCATGAGGTGGCATGGTGAAAAGGTTGTGCAAAGGTATTCTAGAAGGCCATAAAACCCTAAGACATAAAACCAAGACCCGTTTAAGACATTGAAACGTAGGGTGGGCCCTCAAGGGTTTCCTCCACCAAAAATAGGTGGGTAGAAATAGGTTCTAGGTTCTCCCTCAATTTTGCCATGGTCAACTGTTCACAAGTAAAAGTTTATATCAAGTTTTTTTGTTTTTGGATCTGATCAAGTTCTTGATACACGAATCCAGAACCGCCGGTTCTAACACTTGGGATCCATGTACCCACACAACACTGGTTATAACCTTGATATGAAGAAGAGGGAAAATATTAAACAGGCCAAAGGAAATGAATGCAGTCAGTACAAAAGTGCTGCTACGATTATTTCCTCCAGTCTGCCCATTTGCCCCATCCATATTTTCTCAAGTGACACCCAGTCATGTTTTGCACTCATAACCTCATATAATACGGCATGTTTTGCACTTGTAACCTCACATAACATGCCAAGTAACATGCTACATACCCCTTTATACCCCTAGTGTGTTCAGAATGTGCATAACATGGACTCAAAACATGCCTTAGGCATGACAAGGTGAAAATAAACTGGGCAAATGGGCAGACTGGAGGAAAAAATTTGCAGCAGTACTTTTGTACCGACCGCATTCATTCATTTCCTTTGGCCTGTTTAATGTTTCCTGAATAAGAGTTACACTCTTTGGAAAAAAGATCTAGATATGAAAGTTATTCTCTTAGCTCGAATAGACGGTAACAGAGGAACCAGGGCACCTCCCAGGTATGGTCAAGTTTATATGAGGAGGGCAAAGGTTTGACCCATGACAATGTATACCCTGGTTCATATCCAGCTCAACCCTAGGTGTGAGACTAAGACTTGGGTATTCCAATCAATAATATATTTCTTCAAGACTGGTTACAAAAGACCCAGGACACACACCACAATCAACAACCAGATTCATTGCAACCAGAGTGCAATTGAAAACTGTGTAATTGATGTTTCCAAATCTTCCAAGAAGAAAGGGGGTTGCAGAACAACCAACAATTGCATCACTGGTATTGACAAAGCTGAGCAAAAACTTGATTTCTGAATTTGAATTATTGTTGCAGCCTCTTAGGCTACTATCAGTCACAAGAAAATTTAGCCAAACTTGGCTGCAGACCAGATACACAAGTACAAAAATTTAAGAATCCTTTTATATTTTGGCTACCTACTGGAACCTGATGGAGATTTCTGGCAATTCATTTGTTTTTTTTTAATCCGGCGAATTAGGCCATTTTTTATCACAAAAATCCTTTGTATTTGTCAAAAATAATATTTTTTAGGTTGGAAATATTTTTCAGGGTGGAAAAATGAAAAATTTTGCCAAAAAGAAAATGACTAAAATACAGGTTGTGCTCTGCTCTACAACAATAGTCTGTAGATAGTAGACTCTGCACTTATCAATTATTTATGATGAGGTAAATAATCAATCCATGCTGATATTGTTGAATATTATTATTTTTTATATCAATCATCATGTTTTGCAAAATTTCAATCTACTAGGTATATGAGGAGGGGAGTTGGTTGTTGAACTATGCTGCCAATACCTCTCAAGTTGTGTACCAACATTTGAGTATGTGCCAGCCGTTCCTCTTGTGTTCGATCTCCCATGTTCAACCCTGTGTTTGTGTACCAACACTGTAAGGACCCTGCTTTTCTTAAGGAAATGGGCTCATTAGTTGTTCAGAGAGAAAATATTGCAGGTTCTGGAGTGTATGTATGTGACCGAGCACCCATCCATGCATCATCCATTGGAAACCCATTATGAACCACAACTTAGTTACCAAGGTTCCACTGTGGTGACCTATTATGTGCACCCTATTACTTCCCCTTCACAAGTACCTAGACAACCAGTGGTTACAACGTAAGTAAGTAATGCACTTTGTGGCTATTAGGTATGTAGATACATGTGGATGGTTGGTACATAACTAACCACTGTGGTTAGCTAGGGGACAGAATTACAATGAAAAGTCATTTCCTGTCCACACATCATCCATCTTGCATGGTGCACTTGTGAGGGTCTGGTTCACTGGGGCCCTTAACTAGGCCGTGTTCATCTGCTTTGTATCCTAGTGTCAATTTATGACCTTGAGGTTGATAGAGCTTCAATAAGGTTGAGAATCTGAGTGTGAGCACAATTCCCTTGCCTATAAGTGTGCCCATAGGGTGGGTAGGAAGTAAGAACCCACCATACAGAATGAAGTGTAGATGTATAATAATAACATATGGAGACCAGAGCATCTGTGACTGAACATGTTCCCATCCACTTGTCCATAGGCAATTCATGATTAGACAAGGCATGGGATCTAGACCCTTTCTTGACTATCACTGAAAACTATATACATCATTGCCGAGTTCTTCTCCCAAGGACTCAGAAGCACACCTAGTAGGTTCGGTAACATTGGATGATCAGTTAACCCACCTCTAGGTTAATGGCTCCATTGAACTATATCCATCAGGATTGGAATTTATATCTCACTTTATCACTCTAAAAGACATTGGGTTTTTGGGCCCTGCCCCCCACAGGGACAGTGACTATCGCATTGGATCCAACTTTTGGAAGTTTACCTTATTAGAACCAGTTTCACATTAGGTGAGTCGGTTTCTTTGGTGAAAGTGTTTAGATTGTTTAGATTGGAACGGATTGTTTTGGTGTTCAGAGTGTGGACACAGTAGGTTAGATGTACAACATCTTATCTATTGGCAGGGCTAGCTTGTCTGTGATGCCTTGTTTTTGTTCCTGTTTGGGGGTAGTGGTTGAGTAAATTTGAATAAATTAGGGTTGAGCAACATTAGAACGAGAAGGTGGATCAATTTAGTGGGATTATTTCAATAGACTCAAACTCATAATCAAAATTCAGACATGAAACAATAATAATTCAAAGCTTTTGAATCAAATGGCAAGTCTATGTTACTGACACATGAGATGTGCATTGAGAACCTTGGGCTGGGAGAGGTGTTGGGTACACTCTCAGTTTTGTGATTTGGACCCTGACTCAATAACTTCTTTTAAAGTCTTAAAGCATTAATTATCCAACACAATTAGGCTCTGGAGTCTGAATAGTTTTTCATCATCTTCAATCTTTGAGATGATGAACTAATTTATTCTAAATATCCTTTGTTTATAATTACTGATTATTTTGAACCAAATTCCAATTATTGATGGAGTAAGAAGAATGCAACAGTGATAAAAAAGTACAAACCAACAGACATTGTGATGTAACAATTGGCATGTTTAGTACCAAAACAGACCACAACATGGATATTATAGCTTAACAATAGAAAGGATATTGCAGAAATATATTGTAGACTATTTAATTTTAATTTTAATGATATCTTCAATACACAAACTAATTCATGGATGCAATTGCACTTTAAGTCTTAAAACATTTTCATTACCATCTTCAATCAGCAGAATTGGAGAGCAAGAACCCAATCAACTTGATGTTCAACATGTGAACAAAATGATAAATTTTTGTGATGTTTGAACTAGTGGAATGATCATAAGATTGAAAAAGGGTCTTGTCGATTTAAAGACAACCCAACAATAAAAATCATGGTAAATGTATAAGTTTTTTTTCTGACTTTAGACATATCTGATTAACCAAGGCATGAATGGGATGAAAATCATATAAGACCCATCTTTTTGTTATTGTGAATTATGTTTCATCCATCAACAAATCATTAGATGAAAAATAATATTAGTTTGGTTGGGTTTGGCTATTATGTGGAACATCTTGCATGACCTAATGGTCGACTTTTGTGTTTCAAGGAAAAAGAAAAAGATTGGGTGAATGGAACCAATCGCAAGGTGGTCATGAATGCCAACGACCTTGTTGGATTTTTATTATTGGTTTGAGAATTATATTTATAATATATTTAAATATTCAATTATTTCATAACATATTAAAAAATTGCAACTGAGGAGGAATGAGACTGAGACAATAGAATGTCAATGTGCAACACAAGCCTACAGGCAAAATCGTTAATGAAATGACAATGCGAACCAAACACAACTTGGGAACATTGAAGTCTGGAAACTTGTAGAACAAGATCAAGGAGAACTTTCAGAAGAGCAGATGCTGAAGACGAAAAAAAAAAAAAAACAGAAAAAAAGAAAGCAAAAATGATATCGACAATAGCAACAAACCCAGGTTGATGTCCAAAGCATTCAGGTTGCTCTATGCTAGGCATGTAGCTATCTAGATAGGTATATTAGGTAGGTAAGTAGGTAGGCCCCTCCCACTCTTGGTCATTTATGTAAAAATAATGTGAGTTCAAAATAAGGTATTTGTTTATTACTTTGGAAGTACATTTATAAAATTTAATAAAATGAATTAGGCGCACACAAAATATTGATAATTAACAGAAAATATTTGAAATCATGCAAATTTTATTTAAAATTTTTATTGTAAATACAATATATACATGTAAGTAGGTTTCCACACCTACTAATTTCATTCTCTTTGGGCTTTCTGAATACCTTATTGGGGCACTTTTGACATGATTTTTGTAAGGACCATCAAAGAAGATGTCATTGAAATAATATTATATCATGGATTTTCGTTGCAATTATTTCAACTTATTCTCAATTTTTGGGTTATGTAATAAAGCACATTATGCTTGAATACATGAACAAACATCCCTCTGCTGAAAATTTAACATTTGGGAGAAGCCAATAGAGAGGGGATTACACTATTTACCGCCTATTCATTATTCTACAATAAAACCAATGGTAGTTTTTAATCCTTTCCAATATTATACATAGATTTATGAACTTTGTATATTTGATTTCTATTAGAAAGTTTGAAAAAAAAAAAAAAGGGTTGGTAAAATTAAAGATGTTTCACCTGCATTTATAAATAAGAATAGCTATTCATAAATTACTCAAAATAAGGTACATAAAACCACTGATCTCATTTATAAATAGGTAACAAAAAATTATACCCTTTGAACACATGAAGTACCCAAGAAATACAAAGAGTGTTCCCGCCCCCGCCACCCCACCTTTCCCCCCTCAAAGCAAAGAGAATCTTATGATGGATTCAGAGTTTAGAGCTGTAACTGGAGCATAGTTGTTGAGCTTTTAGAGAGCAATTGATGCTTGCAGCTCATCACTCTCTTGGAGCTCTGCCAATATATAAACTACTAGTACCAGAACAGTATACCAGTTGATCAGGCTTACACTGCATGAGTCATGACTAGTTGGGAGTAACTGCTACTGAATCTCTCACTACAATTTTCGACTGCATGCTGCTCCTGCTGCTGCTGCTGCTGTTGTAACTCATATCCAATGGGTCGTTGAAGCTGGTGGCCACGGATCTAGAGCCTGATTACATGAGGAGCAGAACAAGAGTCTTGAGATCTTGAGACTAGTCTGCACAGATGACCATGTCCATTCCCAATTCCTTGCAAGAATTAAGCAACTAGTATACTGTATCTACAGATGAAGGTACGCTCCTCCATTCATGTACACATTAGAAAAGATGTGCCCATGATGAACTGAAGAGTTTCTTTCTTACTGTTGCACATGAAGCTCATGTGAGGAAGTTGACTTAGTACAATCATGTATGTTAGTTTGGGTGTATCGGTATTATATAATTCATAGGCTACAAGTGTTTTGTGTGCCATTGGAAGTCGTGAAGCTAGAACAATTCAAAAGAGTATTATGACAGTGGCAGAAGTACAAGACAAACTCTTTAGGGGATTCAAAATTGCCAGTAGTCCATAAGTTGAACATCGCCGACGAGAAAACCATCCTCATCTCGTTTATTACCGGCGGGTGTTTGTATGGTGCCTTTATTTTCTTGTTACTGTTCTTGTTCACGCGTCCCACGCTATACTTCTTCTACACCGCCTCAACATGCTGTTCAACTGTCTCCACCACCTCAACACCCTCTTCAACTGTTAATAATGGTGCCGACAGCGGATCTTGGCTCAAAAAATACCTCAAGCAACTAGAAGACAAACTTCTTGACATTGCACCTCAAGGTGGTGCGTCTTCATCCAGCGCGAATTCAGGTGGTGAGGCCGAGCCGACGGCGACTCCCCCCCGCGAGACCGCGGATGAGGATTCGGGAACGACCGGAGTGTGATCGCAATAAAGGAATAACAATAAAGAACTAGAGCTTAGAGAGAGAGAGCGCCCAGCGTTCCCCCTCATAGTGGCACCCCCCTTGTTTAAACAGGCTCTTTCAACACTCGTCCAAAACGGTTTTCCCCAAATCTTGTGCGCTGGTATATGGTGTAGGACTTCCAGTGTAACTAGCATAATAATGGAATTTATTTACATGGAGTGTAAATTACACTACCTATAATAATAAAGCACTGCCAAATTTTTTTTCCTTTGTAAATTTTTTTTACACCTACGTTTTACTGGAAGGCCCAATACAGCCTGCACTGAGCCTTTCGAATTTCAAAAAAATTCAATTTTATGATTAGTCACTTCAAAAAAAAAAAAAGAAAAAAAAAGCTGTTGCTTTACGTAGGAGAAGGTTCCCCTTAGGGAGCCTTCTGAATTTTTGACCTCCTGACCTTATACATTTCAAATTCGAAAGGTCCTCATAGCAAGACCTTCTCCTATACTTATAGGAGCTTATCTACCTGCACTCAGTGTGTGACCAAATCCAGTAGTCAAATCCAGTGAGTTCACTGCAAGACTGCAGTGACCCGGCTGGCTGAAAACAAGCACAGCTAATCAGAAGCCCTCTCGGAGCCCTGGAACCCTCAAATAAACGCAGTCAAGTCGTATTTACTGACTGCTCCCTGTTTCTCATTGGGTAGATAGTTTGATTGGTCCAGGTGGGTTGTTTGCTATTAGTAATCTCCCACCTATTTGTGATCACAGTTTTATGGGTCTGGTTTAGGGTGGAGTTGTTGCATTTTGAGAAACTTTATTCATTGGAAATCTAATAAAAATCAAAATTTTAAAGGAAATTGAACTCCACTCAAATGGCTGATTTTTTTCATTTGAAATTCAACAACACTCATCACACACTGTCAAATTCCTCTGCCGTTTGTGTGTACAATGTTTTACTCTCCAAAATGCATATACCTTGCAAAACAATGTTCTACTGTTGATTTTGCCTGTTTTAATTTTCAACAAGAAATAAACTTTGTAACAATATGTGCTCAATGGAGCAAGCCACACTCTAAGTCTTATTGATTCTACAAAGTTAAATCAAGATTTAGTGGTCCTCATATATATATATAGAGAGAGAGAGAGAGATGGGAAGAATGTGTTGCCATGCGTGAACTCTGCTTTAATAATTTGTTACCTCATATCAGGGGTTTTTTTCCCTTTGTTAGCCCTGTCTGTATAAGATGAGAATTTTAATATTAATGTATTAATATACAAAAGGTGTTGAATTAAGACCATAGCCATTGAATGTCGACATGTTTTGTAACTAGTTGAACTAGTGGCAAGCACTTATTTTCGGAATGCCCTGCACCTTGGGCATTACATTGTACATATGATTGCTGATCTTGCAGGTGCAATTCACGGCTGCATTTTATGCCAGTAGCAACTTATGAAGTTAAAATGATCTCTAAAAGACAGTCAAGTTCAATCCCGTATGAACTCCAAAAGCAAGTGCCAGATGCTGAAAATAATATATTGAAATGAGTGACATAACTGTCACATAATGTTTAAAAGATGCTGATCACCTTCAGTAAGGGCAGAGTGAACCAGCCCCCATGACTGCACCAGTTGGCCGTTCTGTCCATAAAATAGGCTGGATGATTCACCTCTTTACCTTACATTAACCAATATTCTACCACAGTCAATCTTTTTTGGCTACTGACCTTTTGACCATTTTGTTTCATTGCCAATTTTTTCCCAACCCGGACCTCCATACTACCCACCCACCTAGCTACCCTACTGACCTAAATCTTAGCCCTGCCTACGAACTAACAATTAATCCCTTACTTACCTTGGCAAAACTTTTATCTCCTCATGGCTAAACTTTTATCTCTTGGTTAAACTTATTTTTCTTCTTGGTTAAACTTTTGTCTCTTGGCTAAACTTATAGTTCTTCTTCATTAAACTTTTATCTCTTGGCAAAACGTATATATCTTATTGGCTAAACTTCTATCTCTTGGCTAAACCTATATATCTTATTGGCTAACTTCTATTCTTGGCTAAACCTATATTTCTTTTTGGTTGAACTTATATTTTTTGGCTAAACTTATATTTCTTCTTGAACTTATATTTCTTGGCTAAACTTATATTTCTAGGCTAAACTTATATTTCTTCTTGAACTTATATTTCTTGGCTAAACCTATATTTCTTCTTGAACTTATATTTCTTGGCTAAACTTCTATTTTTTAGCAAAATCTATATATCTTATTGGTTAAACTTCTACTTAATTTTCACTCTAGAATTAACTAAGAGAATAGATACAATTTTCGATAATGTCATTTTAATTTAGCAAAACATTTACTTATTAACAAAACCTACCTATCCACATGTCATCATACCTACCTATGCACTTGCAAATTGTGGACTTTGATTGCAAAAATTATAATGTAAATATTTCACATATCTTCTAAAATTCCCAAACAAGAATATCTCACTCAAATGTCATATAAAGGCGGGTACTTGCATCACGTATGACTAATTTACCACCTTATATAGTGTGGGTATTGTAGGTCAATTGTATAATAATCACCAGGTCAATATGTGGGTATTGCTTATTCATTTTGTTTCTTGTGACATTTAATTAATTTTACATGTAGGTATTACAAGGTTTAGAGTATATCATAATTAAAGGTTAACAGGCATTATTACAAGTATTGCATATAATTTCATATTTTTCATGGGTATTAATTACATAATTATGTTAGAAGAAGGTATTACAAAAATCCTACTCCTTTTAGTGGGGGACTTGACCACTTAATGCAAGTATTGTTCTACCTTTTTACATTAGAATGATGACTTGTTTTAATGGATTTTCTTTATTTATAAATATCATTTGGATATTTCTTATTGCATTTGGTCCATTAAATCTAGGTATTACATTTGGTGGACAAGATCCCCTTGAGTAACCTTAGATGATGAGGGACTAAGTTTTTGCAATACTTGCATAATAAATATTTATTACTTAAAAGGGGGCTTTTGGTGAAGGTACACAATATAAATTTATGTAAGTATTGTGATAAGCTTACCATGGTAGATTGATAATATTACATTATAGTAATAAAAGCAAAATTACCTTAATGATCACCCTAACACTAATTGCAAACGATGTAAGTATTGCAAAATTGGGTTTTAAAATATTGGGACATGCCCACATTCAATGTTTACACCTAAATATGAAAATATTGCATTTGGTACACAAGATGTAACCTTCGATGATGAAGGAACAAGTTTTTGCATTATTAAATCAAAAGGGGTTACATAACATTAATTTACCTAAGTACTGCAATTTGGATTTGGGGCATGCATTTGGGATCTAACATAGGTTGATAGGGTACGGTATTACAATTTGAAAACTTTAACCCTCATCTAAAAACTAAATATTTTCATACAAAAACCCTTAAACCTAATATTGGTAAATTCTTTTTGCATAAACCATGTATGATGTAGACATTACAACCTAATGGATGCATAAGTTTAATTTTGAAAAATTAAACAAACCTATAGAATGAACCCTAAAATGTTGAGCTGAAACCTTTGAATGCAACAAAAAAATCCCTACATTGACCCTAAATTAAATAAACACAAAAAGAATTGTTTACATAATTTTAATGGTGGAATTTAACAATTTGTTTAGAACTAAGTGTTAAACCTAATTTTGGAATTATTTTTGCATAACCCTAAATTGTGTATAGACTATCAACATGGGATACATAATTGTAATAAAACTATGAAACAATTTTATATAAGTACCAATAAAACTTGTGTTTTAGTGGGGGGGGGGGACCCCAACCAGTGGGAAGGTTTTTTATCATTCATACCTTTGCCATGGGGTCACTTTCATTATCCTCTCCTTTAATAAATGAAAATAAAATAAAAATAGGAACCTCCTTATATGTATGGGTGTATGCAAATACATAAATTCACTTTAAATATATTCCATGAAAATAATATAAATATTAGAAAAAAGGTTACCTTAAAATAATCAATGACAAAAAGGTGGGTTCAATTTCCCTAAACCCTAAACCCAATGTCCCCTCTATTTATTTGAAACATATCTTAAGCAAAAGTTTAGATTAGGGTAATGTAACATGAACATGAATTGGTTGTAATGTGGGTATTGCAATTTGAGATGTTTCATAGAGAACCCAACTATAAACAAAAGAAAATCAAAAGTTTGCAATACCCACATAGACAAACTAGTTTATGCACCAAGGGGTCCTTTCATGAAAATGGGCAATGTAATTATATAAAAATATTAAATTATAATTTTCCCTTAAGGTTATTGTGCGAGTATTTCATGATAAGGATAATGAAGGTATTATTTAAATGTTCTAACATGGCCACAGAATGTGTTAACCCTATCAGATGAAGGTATTGTTCAATTGGTTTATAGTACAAATGTAATCCATTTGTGGTGGATGGGGTATTGTGTGTAATATGGCATAAGATGATCCCAAAATCTACAAATCCCAAAATTAGAAATCAAAATTAAAACAAGTGGATTGATACAAAAATGTTCAAATAACCACATTACAAAAAGGATGGTGACAAAAATATATCATGTTAAGTTAATTTATAATGGTTTGATACAAAAATGGTGTCTACGTCCATTAAAACTATATTTATAATTATTCCTCCTTTGAGGATGAACTAGAAGCCCATATTGGTGCGATACTTTACTATAATTTTTATAGCTTTTGTTGCATGATGATGAGTAAATAGTTAACGATGCTCAAGTGAAAATCGAATTACATTTGCAACAAAAGCCTTTTCCATTGTGCCCTGAAACCTAACACAAAAAAACAAAAAAATAGATTCCAATGTTAAAATGCAAACAATGTAAATAAATAAAAATATATAAATATGGAAATATACTGCCCATGAATAATTTCAAAATTGTGATACTTGGATATTACATCCATTTATTTGGCTCGATTGCACTTATTGGACTCTCATGTTTAATGTCGAATGCCCCATGCAACTTTTGGAAGCTTTACATAGGCAATTCTACTTGCCCGAATTGCCTCAACAAGCTTCCCATCCTTTTCAAGGCACACCCATGCACTTTGTGGGATGAACCCCAACCCCATGCCAAAATCCAAGTGATGCCTAACAACATCTCAAAAGCTAAACGTACCAACAAGCGCCACTTAACCTGTGGCATTTGTTATGCTTGGGCTTGAATTTCATCCCATTTTTATTTTCTTTTCTTTTTCACTTGATCAAAGGCCTTCTTCTCATTTTTCTTTTCCCTTGCATGTGGGTTGCTCAAAATACAAACATTCACAAAACCATGATCCTATTGCCTAGGCTCCCCAAGATGAGTAGATGGATGTTTTGATTTTTTAGCTTGCATTCGAAAGGAGTGTGTTCACTCTAAGTACTAATGGAGCAACCATTTGGTCACATAAAAACTAGTGCATGCATCCACCTTGTAACACCATCTTGAACCTTCATGAGCCCATTCATTATCTTCCATTGCATTTCCATGTTCATCTTGATTTGGAGAAGCAACCTCTTGAGGTGCAAGATCTGGTACAACTATTGAAGGTATTGCATTTGGGCCAGCCACCACAACATGAAACAAAATGAGGGTATTGCACCAAAACAATGTACATAATGTGAAATTACACTTAGGCCACCACCACAATGGTAAAAAATGAAGGTATTGCACTAAATCAACATACATAGTGGGGAATTACATCTAGGCCAACCACCACAATGTCAACAAATGAAGGTATTGCATTAAATCATAACCCTAAATAAAAAAGGATGAAAGTATTGTGAACCAAAAACCAAGATATTATTCTATTATGTGAAAGAAATTTGATTAGACACGTTTAGGTAATGCAACAAATAAAATTGACAAAAGAAAACCCATCCTTATTCTTACATGGAAAGTAAGGATGGGTTCTAACGTGACCATATACAAATTCAAAATGCACCTCTCATGACATACCTTGAGAATGTGGGGCTACATATACGATAATTACTTGTTTTTCATTTGGCACCGCTTGCTCTTCAATTATATTTGACACCATTCATGCCTTTTGTGCATGTTTCCTTTGAAGAACCATCTTAAAAAAAACTCCAAATTTTTTTTTTAAAATTAAAAAACCTTCAAAGGAAAAAAAATCATCGAACCTTTTCTAAATAATTAAAATACATCCTCCATTCTTATTACAATTAATTAATATAATATTATAATATTATTACACTTCATTTTTCATTATAATTAATTTTAAATTAATATATATTAATATATTAATATATTTCATTAATTACTTATATTAACTATTTTAATTATTTTAATTATTTTAAAATATTTTAAAATTTCATTTCTACAACAGAAGGTGTCCTTGTACGCCAAGTGATTTCACCAGATTTTGAGTGAATTCATTAGTTTAGTGAACGGGGACTAGTGAACTCCACCTACATTTTGTAGTAGTGTATATTAACTATTAAATTGACAAGTGTCGCCTACTTGTTCAAGACGATGACGAACTTAGCCAACTCATTATTGTCATCTTCTACCTCAACATAACAAAAGAAAAAAACAGTGATGAACTTAGTTTGCTCGTCATCATCTTCTACAACACAACAAAAAAACATAGACAACAACGAGCTTTGCTGGCTCATCGTCATTTGCAACCCATCAAAAGAAGAGAAGACGACAATAAGCTTGGCCAGTTCATCTCATCTTCTCTACAATCTACACATAATGAAGACAATGATGAGCTAGGGATGAACTTAACCCATTGTCATCTTTTAAGTGAATGAACCAAAAAAAAAGACAACGATGAGCCAACGCTCATCGTTGTCTTTTATGGGTGCATAGAAAGAAAACAAATAAAAACAACAACAAGCATTAGCTTATCATCGTCTTTTCTGGGTGCACAAAAACCAACAAAAAGAAAGATGACAAGCGCCAATCATTGTTGTCTCTTCTAGGTGCACAAAAATAAAAGAAACAAAAATGACAACAAGCATCAACTCATCGCCATCTCCTCTAGGTACAAAGAAAGAAAAGAAAAAAAGATGATGATGAATTAGCTCGTCACCATCTTCTTTAGGTGCATAGAAAGAAAACAAAAAAATGATGACGAATGTTGACTCGTAGTCGTCTTTTTTGGGTGTACAAAAAGAAAACAAAAAAAATGACAATAAGTGCTAGCTCGTCGTCAACTTCTCTAAGTGCACCCAAAAAAAAAACAAAAAAAGATGACAACGAGCGTTGGCTCATTATCATCTCTCTAGGTGCATAAAAACCAAAACAAAAAAAGATGATGAAAAACATTGGCTTGTCATCATCTTTTTTATGTGCATAGAAAGAAAACAAAAAAGACAACAATAAGTTGACACTTGTCGTTGTCTTTTATGGGTGCATAGAAAGTTTTAAAAAATGACGACGATAAGCATTGGCTCGTCATCTTCTTTGGGTGCACATAAAGAAAAGAAAAAAAGATGATGACGAATGTTGGTTCATTGTCATCTTTTATGGGTGCATAGAAAGAAAACAAATAAAGATGATGACAAGCTTGGTCGTCGTTGTCTTTTCTGGGTGCACAGAAAGAAGACAAAAAAGGACGACAACGAACATCGACTCATTGTCGTCTTCTTTGGGTGCACAAAAACAAAACAACAAAAGATGACAACGAGCACCAGCTCATCATCATCTTCTAGAATTAATGAACAAAGCATAAAAAAACAAGGACAAATCAAGGGCTCATTGTTGTCTTCTATAGGTACTAAAAAAATCAATGACGATGAACCCTCAGCTTGTCATCGTCATCTATAAGTAATGGACAAAACATAAGAAGATGCCAATGGGCCGAGGGCTTCTTGTCGTTTTCTATAGGAAAAAACGACGACAAATTGGGAGCTCGTTGTCTTTTGACCACTACACAAAAAAAATCACTAATAAAAACACAAAAGATGATGAGCTAGCTCATCATCATCTTCTACAATGATATTAATCCATAAGAAACATGTGGTAAATAGCCATCTTTTTATGTGCAAAGTTTTGGATTGTTATGAATTTTTTGAAATTTTTTTCACAAATTTAAATTTTAAAAATCAACATTTGAAAGAAATTAAAACATTTAAATTTCACTAGATTTCTATGCATTGTTCAAGTAGGTAGCCAAAAATATATATGATTTTTTTTTTATTTTAAATCCTATTTTGTTAATAACCGAATTTGGCTAAATCAACTTACGAATGATTACCAACTTAGCTACATCACAAAATTGAAAACAAAAAACAAGTCTGGTGGCACATTACACAATGGGAAGATTTAGGAAACACCATTAGAAAAGAGGTTCATTGTGGTCACAAGTCACAAAAAACTACCATCCATGGTAGGTAAGGTAAAAATGTTGGTCATAGTACACTCAAAAATTCATATGAAAGTTTGAAATGTCAACAAACCTCAATTGCCTTTGGGGTCCAAAGATGGATTGTAAAGGAGCTCTAAGCACACCTAGAGCCCTTTAGATCACTAGATTTGGACCACAAATATAATGAATATGGCTTTTAAAAGATCTCAACTTCATTTGCCTAAATTCAAATAAAAATCAAATATTTTTCCAACCCCTTTTCAAGCAATGCACACCATATCAACACACATACTAAAGCTAACACATCTCACAAATCCATGCTATCATCAAACAATTTCAAGGTCAAACCGACCATTATCCTTGAAAAAATCAAAAATATTTATTCAATGGTTGAAATCAAAACCTTAGAATAGGCAAAACTTTGTTTGGTAATTGAACCCTAAAGGTTTGTTAAACCTTAACTTTCAAATGTTGTCTCATGCAACATCACTCCATAACCTTAAACCCCCTCCCCCCATTCCCGTTCCTTTCCCCACTTGTTGTTTGTAAAGGATCGAACTTTCAGTCGAATTTTCTTTCTTCCCACTCAAATTCATTGTTGTGAAATTATCACAACTCTCTTTCATGAAGCTCTTGTAATGCTTTCCCATAGACTATTCTCTAATGTTCTTAGAGCATGCTCAATGCATGTTTTCTTAAAGGCGCAATTGGGTGGACCTTCCCAACTCTTTTGAAGATTTGAACTAACACCAAGTTGTTTGTGTGTGTAGGTGTTGGCATTCATTGAAATGTCTTGTTTTTGACTAATCATGGTGTTCATCTTGGAGTTTAACAAGTTCTTATTTTGGTGCTCCTTAACTTGTGCTCCTCAATAACAATTCATGCTACTTTTGTGCATCTTCTCCTGGTTCAAACTTTTAAAGGCATTCCTCTTAGTGTTCTTGAACATCTTTAACATGTGTTCTTTGGCTGTTATTATTCCTAGTTTTTAAAAGAACTCAACTCTCCCTAATTCAAACCTCTTGCTACTTTCCACTTGGTGACCCACCTAATGTTCTTGTTGTTCTTTTCTCCTTGGTTTGAACCTTTCACAATTGTTGTTCCTCCTAATGTTTTTGTTATTGTTCTTTCCTTAGTTCAAACCTCTTGGAGTTATTGTTCTTCTTGATGTTCTTGTTACTTCTCTCTTTTTGGTTTGAAGTTCAAACCTCTTGCAACTATTATTTTTCCTGATGTTTTTGTTGTTATTTTTTCCTTGGTTTGAACCTAAATTATAATTGTTATTCTTCCTAATTTTTTCTTGTTTTTCTTTCCCTGGTTCAAACCTCTTGTAATTATTATTTTTCTTGATCTTCTTTTTATTCTTTTTCTTTTGTTCAAAGTTCAAACCTTGTGCAGTTATTGTTTTTCATGATGTTATTGTTGTTCTTCTCTCCTTGGTATGAAGTTTGAATTTCTTGCAACTATATTCTTCCTAATGTTCTTGTTGTTTTTCTTTCCTTGGTTCGAAGTTTAAACCATTCATAACTATTGTTCTTCTTGATGTTCTTGTTACTCATTTCTCGATAATTCAAACCTTTCAAAACTATAAGAATAGTAGCAAAATATCTTAACAAGATTAGGTTGTTATTCCTTGTGTTCAACTAATATTTAACTCTTCTTGACAAATGTTGAATTCAAAATGTCACTCCTTGAACCAATACCACCAAAAAATCCTTGGTATTCCTCTTTAAAAAGGTGTTGGCCTTGTCTAAATAAATTTTGCCACTTTCATTTTTAATGTAGGCTAATTAAAACCCCAATTTCTTGCATAGCCAAAACTTAAACAACACCTGATTTTCTTTTAATGTTAACATTCCCCTTGGCCTAAGTTTCCTAGATCTTGTTTTCCTATACAAATGATTAAACAATGAGGTAAAAGGTATGTCCTAAATCCTACTTACCTTCTTCAATGAAGTTGTCCCATTTTCAATTACATCCATGGCCTCCTCCAAAGCTTTATTAGTCCATTTGCTTTCAGTGTTCACATGATTCATTACAAGAAAATGTGGTCTTTTAAAAGGTTAAACTCGAGAGTGAAAACACATTATGTGGTCCCTTTTTAGATGTCACATTTGTAGTTTTTCCTACATATCTTTGAAACTTAAATATAAAACGTTAATATTTTCATTGAAATATTAAGAAAAGGCTTCATATATATAATGTTAATAGAGTTGGCATTTTAAAAACATAGAAAAATCAAAATCCAACATATTTAATCAATAATGGACTTTTGAATCTTGGTAATAAATTTTATCATGCCTTGCAAAATTCATGGATATGGATTTTTATGTTACAATGTGTTAGTATTATATGTTTGAAACTTTGGGATATTGAATGAATTATGTTTAAGAAACTAAAAATTCATTGAATGAATGGAATGTCATTTTAATTTATTATGACTTTTCAAAATCCCAAAAATTTTAATTATTTTAAAAGCCTTTTTTAACATTTAGAGATAATTATATATCTTATGACATCATGAATTGAATTTGAAATGGAAAAAAATTTCATTTTTCATTATAATCTAAATATTCTATTTCCAATTTCAACTACACTAGAAAAGGACTTTGAAAAAGGATTCTAGTTTGTTAAAACTTAGCCACCCTAGTGTGCTTTCACCTTTGACTAATTGTCCACATTGAGCAAAGGGTATGATTATTTTGACTAAACATTTGGGGCATGAAAAACACTAATTATTTTTTACTAAAAAAATTAATTAGAATGACCATTTTGACCACATGACCAACCAAACATCTAGTCAAAAAGGTCATATTTACAAAGATGGTTTGTTAAGATGACTAAAGCTTAATTAAATTGACCATATTCAATGGTTAAGATAAGTTAGACAAATCAACCATGTTAATTTGGTTACTTAACTTATAAATTTGTTTGGCTTAGGGTATATACCTAGCCTAAGTTCACAACTAGGCTAGGTTAGGCATATTACACTTAATAGGTACCTATAGCTTAGTAGGCTACCGACATGTTACTTTTAACCATGTGTAAGTACCTAAGTTTAATACATTAATTAGTTAATATTCAATAATTACTAGTTAATACTCAATATTTTGATAATATTATTTTAATTAATTAATTAGCCATGAATAAAATGTTAATTAGTAATCAATAATTAATTATAAATCTAATCAATTATTAAATAATAATAAATAACTAGAAATAATAAATAATCTAGTATCAATAATTAATATTGTATAATCAATAATTATTAAATGTTATTCAAATTTTAAAAATAAGCTAATAGCATGCAGGTAGCCTACTAAGTTTAAATACCTATTAGTAGGTACTTAGATACATGGCATAACCTATTACTTAAATAAATTACAATGTAAAAAAATTGAAGTTCATTACAATATGTTGACAAAATATTTCATCTTTTGAAATGGTAGTAAAATGGCAAGGACTTGACTTCTCAAAATGGAGGTGATGAATTAGTCCTTGCACTTGCAACCTTGGCTACCTATGCTATCTTGGCTTTAAATGGCATAGATAGAAAGCCCAAGTTAATCAAAAGAGGTAGGTAGGTAAATAAATTAATATAATAAATTATTATTATATATAATTATATATATATATACTTGTTGTCAAAATATTGTTGATTGGTCAAAATTCTAATCAAAATATTTGGGTCCAAATCGACTTGTCCAATATGGCATTTTAGTCAAGTTAAACATGGTGATAATTGGGGTACTTTTTAATCAAATTTTCTAGTCGAAAAAGTCATGTTTTCTTGTAATGATTGCATCTATTAACTCTTATTTATTTTCTTATTGGTTCTTGTATAAAAGATGTTGGAACAATTTCCTTGTTTCGGCTTGATTGGTCTTCCAATCCACTTTGCCTCCTACAAGGAATATATTCAACAACATCATGATCTAGATCCTTCTTGCCCCAACCTCCACCATGTTAAGGGTATGTGCTTCCTAAAAGTACGTACTTGAATTTTCTATATTTTACCTAACTTTCAAAAAAGTATGAAAGGTCAAGGTATGTGTGAAATGCATATGTTTCTAATTGTTGGGAAGAAATGATCAATGCATACAACTGCTCAAGGTCATCCCAAACTAAAGTTCTAGATTGTTGATTTTGTGTAAATAGTAGGTGTGTACAACAAATTATGATTTCTCAGAGCTAGATGAAATTTCCCTTTCTTATGAATACCTATATTGTATCTACAAACTAAAATATGGAAATTTCCTAAACTTTTAGTTGTAAAGTTGATCTCTTGCAACCTTTCTTAGTTGACCCTCTACATCCACCTTTGAATCTTGGTTTTTTATTTCTTCTTTGATAGCACTAGGATTTGATCTTTAATGTTCAAATTATTATAGCTCTTCTTTGGTTAGTGTAGTGTTTAGATTTGTTGAGCTACCTTTTGGGGCTCTTTTTTGGCTACTCTAAAATGCCCTCTTTGTTTTTGTTGATCTACAAGGACTACTTGTGTTTTTTATCTACAATTTTCTACTCTTTCTATGTTGCCTACTCTTTGTTGGTTTAGCATGTATGCTTTCAAAATGTTGATGAAAAATTTGAGGTTATCTTTTTCACAACTTGGAAGCTCTGACATGCTAAAATAATTTTGCTTGTGAGTTTGAAAAAATGAATTGTGTATCCAAGTTTGCACCATACCCTTATGAATTTGGACATGTTATTTTTGGCAAGATTCGGATGTGCAAAAAATTAAAGGGAAATTGGAAGCCCTTCCCCAATAAATGTGTAGTTGCTACTCTTCCATTGGATTCTTATGAACCCTAATCCTTGTTTATGGTTAATTGTGTGCTATTTAACATGACCTAAACCTGCTTTTGTCATTTTAGTGTTCAATCCAATTGCCTATCACCAAACTCCCATTTCCACCCCAAACTTGAGGCCCTTGTAAAATTGGTCCATTTTTTTCCCATAACCAAACACTAAACATATCCATGTTTCCCCCTAGCATAATGAAATTCAACTCGTAGCCCATCACCAAACCCAGCCCTTGGAAAATTATTCAAAAATTTTAAAAATATGTCCACCTAAACCCCTAATACTGAGCATTAAAATCTGATGGCCGGTCATCAATATGAAAAACTCTGAACAAAAATATTCTCAACCTAGCATTTGATGATAGGTTAAAGAGAAAACACCCATAAGGTTTTTTTTGTGTTCTAACACAAGCCAACTACTGTATTACATGGGTGCTCGGTGACCGACCTCTGTTTGATGATGGGCCGGTTTACCCTACATGGGTTAAAATTTACTAGGTATTGAACATACTCCAATCCCAGGTAGAAAACCTAACCTGAAACTATAGTAGGACCCATCCACTAAACAAACTACAACTACAACCAATCTTGCAAAAAGCTGTACTAAATGGACAGAATAACATGGGGAAAGTAGCTATAAGCACTTATTGGGCCTTCATGTGTTAGCACCAGTGGTTTCTTTTGTGGCAAATTTTCACTATTTTGCCAAAACACTCTTGAGAAAAACTTGGAAATATGTGGCTGATCAGAATTGATCAAAAAAACTATATTGCCAAATGATGAAATCCTTTGAAAAGATATCTAAATATGTCAGTTTTTTCCACATCACAATCTTTGAGTTAATTTTACATTTTTTGACTATTATCTAGTTAGTTTTAGACCTATGTTGCAAATTTGCCAAACACTTCAATGACCTCACACACATGTTAAAGCTCTCTTCCCATTGTATGGACAATGCCCATTTCAAGCCTCAGTTGCACAAAATACCCATATGATCTGAACTTTGCCATTGGGCATATCAATACAAAAGGGAATGGTTTTCTAGAAATTTACATTCATCAAAATAGTTATCCTCTTTATGTGGTGTTTCATTTAAAATAGAGATTTTAACCCTTTTTTTTTTCCCCGATTCTATAGATGTCAATGGCAAAAGATGTGCAAATGGGGCACGTGTCAAATATATGCATTGAACAATTGTGGGAACTCAAATTTAAGCAATTCAAAAATTTTGAAATGTTGTAACCAAAATTTAGGATTGGCCACATGGTAGCAACACATTGGTAATGTGCCAAGGAAAGACGTAAAAGGATTCAATTAAATTATCAAAGTGCCATAGTCATGTAGCCATCAATACTCTAAATATTATAATCCTATTTTAATAATAATCACTTTTAAATACTACCATACAGATCCAAAGGCACACATAGATAGCCCAAATGCCTTTTGAACATTCATAGAATTTCAATGATGAGAAATTTTGAAGAACTGGTATGTGAGAGATTTTGTATAAAATTTGTATGGTTTTCATTGAACAATTGATTTTGCATAATCTTTCATATGGTCATTTGTAAACAATTCCAAAAGAAATTCATACCTATATCATTTCCATACTTAACTTCTCACTTTTCTCACTTTAATAATTACCTCCTATCCCTCTTTATAACTATTTCACTCTTTTTCCCTACCCACCAATATGAATATGAAAAGACAAATTAACACGTGCATTTTCATGTTTTTTAATATTTATATTAATTCAAAATAAATTTGATATCAACATAAATAATGATGAATTATTCGACACAATATGGGAGCATTAGGGGAAAAAAAAGAAAAAAAAGAGTTGATCATCATTGGCAGTGCACAATATCGAGGAGCACAAGTTAGCATTAAGGATACTGAAAGCTCCCCTTTAGTAAGGACTGACAATTTGAAGTTAAATAAATTTAGTTTTAGAAAAAATTACTTGAGCTAAATTGGTCATAATTTAAACACCATTATGACATGATGACTTTGCATCACAGGGAACAGTTAATGTAATGAATGTTTTTAGGAAGGTATCATCCTCTTGGTCTAAATCCAAAATGAATGGCCTTTTATGGTTCCAAGTGGGCATTATGGCTTGTCAATGAACTAATGAATGTTTGATATAAAGGATGTGGGTTTTGAGTGTGTTCCCCATGCAAGACCTTCAATGGAATGCCATATCATGCAATACCCATTTCAAATTACACAAACCTTCAGCCAATTCGACACTAATTATAATATTTTCAGAAATGTTGAAAGTTTCATAATAATTTTTTTTTCAAAAATCCTTTTTCTCAAAAAGAAAAAAATAAAAATCTGATGGAATATTTGGAAATATATCATTTCTTGAAATGGAATCCTCAAAATTAATTATTTATTCAACAAACATGTGTTGAACAGGCCAAGGTACTACAAGATAGTTTTGTTAATCTTAAATCTACCTCCTCTTAATTGGAACAAACATGAACTCATTACATGTTGACCTACATCCATGGATTTCATTTAAAGTGGACAAAAACTAAACAATCTTAATTAATACAACTAGATGAAACTCAAGTGGATTGATTTTGATCCATATGGATGAATTTTGGTTCAAACAACTGGAACCCACTATATGAATTGTATTTACATTTATGGATGATTCATCCAACTAGTTAGAATTGCTACCATTTGTCAGATGTCATAATTGCACAAGAAGGGTATATTAAGTAGAAGACTAGAAGACTGTTAGAAGTTCCCTATTGAACATTTCTGAGACAGAGAGAGCCCCTATGTATGGTACATGTTCTGTACTGGAATTTGCTGTTCAATGACATCTTTCAAGCACAACTCATCTGCCTTTGGTTAACATGTTCAGATGCAAGTTTCTCTTATATAGCTATAATGGATTTCATCTTATTTGAGGGATTTTGACATACTAGCATTTTGGATAATTAATTGGAAAGGTGAAGATTATAGTTGCATTCTATATTAATCATCCTCAAGAGCTTACAATTTTACATCCACCAGGACTATCACAAAAAAAAAGGTACTAAATTAACCTCCATATTGTTTTGTTAAAGTCTCAATGGAGAGTAGGATGGATGAGTTTCACCTCAAATTTTGTTAATGAATATTCTTCCCTATCTGTTTGTGATCTAGTTTTCTAATCACAAATTTGATTCACAAATTGTTTCACCTTATAACTTATGGTCAGCAATTTGAGGAATTATACGAACATAAATATTTTGAAATTTTTGTGCTATAGATTATGCCTACTGCATGATGGCTTACAATCACTAACCTAGTAGCCACCCAACATAGGGTAATGAAAAATAAGAAAATGTTGCAAATTGTGGATTTTAATTTTAGATACCTCATCTATTTATACGAATGTTGTATGCCAAGCAAATGAATCATTTGCATAAGTGATCAATTTGGGTGCTTTTCCTATGTGTAGGTTTTGCTTAGAGTTTTATTTATTTTTTAAACTGCATCTAAGGTATTGGAAAAAAGAAGGGTGGTCTTCTTAATGGTACTATGATAGTAAGACCAATGATTGTGGGTTTATTTAAGGTTGAACTTAGGGGAAGATTATGTTATTACATTCACTCCATTAAGTTGGTCATGAAGTGTTGTTTCCAAAGGAAACTTTAACCTTATGAGCACAAAGACATTGAGTTGTGGGTGTAACTTGCTACTTCAAGTGATTTCTATCCATTTGAAAAATGAAAAATGTGTGTATATATTGTAATTTGTTGAATCTAGTATTGTGACATGTATAGGTACCTAATATTTGTGTAGAGAATTTCTAATGATATGGTAGTATGCCAATTCATTTTTATTTTATCCATCCATTGGCCACATGTGTTTGTGATGAATGATTTATCCATGATTTGTATGAACAAATTCATCTATCAATGAAGCCATGATAATCAATTCACATGGGCAAATTTTAACTTGTAATTGACCATTGTAAATGGAATAATGAGCCTCTAGTTTAAAGGCAATTCAACAGAAGGAAAAGGACAACTTCCATGTTTGCCAATGAAGTTTGCATGGTAGTTCATGACTTGATGATGAATTGAACCAGGCACACACACACACACACACAATCTCAATACTGATTTCTTCACCAGTCTGACAAAGCATTGAGCCCACAAAACTAATAGCTTGGGACTCATTGTGGTAGCCATATGGGCCACCAGCATGGAAGTGATTGTGTGTTCAATTTCACAGAGTACAAATCATGCTGGATATTGCCAGTGTTCTCTCCTCACCACAGCACTCTTAGTTTATAACTCTAGTCTCTCAGACATTGTAAAAACTTGTCTCCTCCACTGGAGCTTCTGTACTACAGACAGACTCCAGAACAGTTTCCCTCCCAATAATGTTTTGGGCATCTAAACTCATGTTTTGAATTTGCACAATTTTGTAGCATCAAGTAAGTTAGGTAGTGTAGTAGACATAGTCAGGGATCAGCTTGCATGATAAGCTGCAATCTAGTGTTGTACATGGTACTTAACCCCGCACCTTCCGAAGCAAGTGTCATTGGCATACTGGTTGCGTGATGTACTAAAATCAGTCATCCCAAATCAGAACCCTCCATCTCCTCCATCCAACCAAGTTTGAATTTGACAAGAGGTTGTTGACACTTGACACCAAAAAAACTATTGAAGAAAACCCACATGCCATTGTGCTCTATCTAGAGTATATGAGTATGTATCTAGACTTTGATTCACCTAATTTGGGATAAACATGAAGTCCTTGAGGATATTTTACTTATCTTATGCCAATTGCTTACAACAATTATAACACAATGGTCATAAATATATTTTTCACAATACTCATGTTGAAGGTTATAAAATGCGGGATGTAAATATATTTTTCACAATACTCATGTTGAAGGTTATAAAATGCGGGATGCATGTTTATTGTGCATTGAATAGTTCCCTCTCCATGTTTGTTACATACCAAATGTGGATCACTAAAAAAAAGGAAATTGTTACAAGAGACAGTGCATTGAAGGAAAATGAGACAAGAAACCAGAAGTAGGTCAGCTAGCATTTTGCTTAACATACTTCCAATGACAGAAAAGACTATGCATGCCATCGGACAAGGGTTTTATAAAACTATGTTTGAAATTTCCCATCATTATAATAAGACCTTTGGAAGTGCTAATGTGCAATTTTTTCTCTTTTTGTATGTTATAAAGGTTGGAATGGTATTAATGCCTTTGACGTTCCGACAGTTAGAGCATCTCCACCCCACACCTGCAAACACCCCTTTTCATTAGATCTTGCAGCAGGGATAGAGCATATCCTGCTGCTCTCCGGCATTCATGGTCCATTTTGCAGTGGTCATTTCAACCCCTTTAAAAGCTTTTTT
>Ga0209611_10001827_pt1 | contig 36934 bp, 29 predicted proteins | sample S1TSphgellanicum_3_FD_187693 | JGI IMG/M metagenome (GOLD analysis project Ga0209611, IMG submission 187693) | Host-associated microbial communities from peat moss isolated from Minnesota, USA - S1T2_Fc - Sphagnum magellanicum MG (SPAdes) (version 2) | ecosystem: Host-associated > Plants > Peat...
CTTTGGGGAGGGGGGGGAGGGAGAGGGGAGAGGGGGGGTTCACTCTACAAACCAGCTGTAATCTGACAAGAGATGTTGACAAAACTGTCTTTAGTTTGCTGCAACACAGAAGACAATTCAATTCATTGTGCTGCTGGACCCCAATTGGAGAAAGAGGTTTCAAAAGTCTACCCTAATCAACCATAGAAACAAACAAGAATGAAGCAAACCCACAAACAACACAAAATAATGTTCGAGTTTGGTTGGCATCACAAGGTTTCAAACGTCTACCCTAATCAAGCATGGAAACAAACAATTATAATGAAGCAAACCCACAAACAACACAAAATAATGTTCGTGTTTGGCATCACATGTGCCAACGGGTTTCAAAACCAAAGAGGCAGAGTGACAACCAGATAATATACTGAAATAGTATTATATACTATGGAATGGTCAAGCCCCTCGCCATTCTGTTGGGTATGGTGCCCAGCAAGCCTTTAGGGCAAAGTCATGGAAGGCACCCAACATAACGGGCATGGATGGGCCAGGTCATTCCATGACATCGAGGTCAGGGATGGCAGATTCAACCATTTCTTAGAAAATCGTATTCAACAAACATTTTTTAATCACTATTATTTACACTTGTATGATCATTGCCCGAACATTATGTCATATAATATGGTCAAGAAAATGATGTAATCTGCTGTTCTGCACATTAATGTTAATATTCAGCATCACATGTGTGAACGGTAGTTTGAAAACCAAAAGGGCGGTGACAAGTGACCACCATAATGGTGAGCTTGATGCATGGAAGACACTTTTGTTTGTAATGTATTTCCCCCCCCCCACCCCCCGCACACACATACACAAGCTCCGCGCTCTCTCCTTCCTGAACTTTTATTGTTTTCCCTTCCTTGCTATTGTAGTACAGGGGGCAGCTTCAACACATGCATGTCAAGTAAATTAATTGATTTTGAAAATTTCATGCCAAAATTTTTTAAGTATTCCCTAATATTTGAAAATATTTGAAAATACTTTTTTCACAAAATTTTCTTTCTTTGAAGAATTTTTTTTTCAAAATAATTCAACATTTTTTTACAAATAATACAATTAGTGACAGGCTGCCAAGGTACTATGGCATCTCATCATGAACTTGTGTTTTCAAGTCTGCAATCATCAGTGGTTTTTCTTTGCTCCCTTTATCAAAACTCCCTACACATCATAAGAACATCCCCAAGTTTGAATTTTTACTGCACTTTTTTGACCTCAAAGTTAAGATCCCACTTCACACTCACATGCATCTTGTCCATTAGATTTGGTCACATCAAGTCGAGGATGCTTACAAACCAATCTCAAACATCATCCACACTCCCTTACACAGGAGAATTTGCATTTTGGGACTCTTATTTCACACTACCATTTCACATAAGAGACCATTTATAAAGCTCCGATGTGGATTAGAGTTTAGGCTTAAGCACTAAGAGCTTTTAAGCCCTTTCTACAACTATTTTACCTCCATTCAAAGTTTTAATTACAAATTTGATTCAAGCTACTAGAATTACAAAATTCAATTGTTGGATTGAAAGTCTACACATTCCAAAATGTTTGATAAAAATTTCAACCAAAAGCACACAAGAAATGAAAAGATAACAAGGCTAGAATGAACTCATATAAGAAGACTAAGTAGGTGTTGCCCAAGTTTGGATCTAAAGTTTGATTGACCCAAAAAAGGAATTTTCACATGACACCAATGCATATATCTTAATATGACAATTACAATGATTAAGTTAGGTGTTCATTTTTTAAATTGCATTCATAAATTTGCATGCTAACGAATATGTTGGTTCAACACTATGCAATTACTTAATAAAACATTATTTATTGGCTTGGTCATCTTTCCATACACCTCTTTCACTCAAGAATCTATGTGTAAAATATTTCACATTAGGTGATAACATTAAAGGCTCTCTAGATATGGTAGTCATCATTTTATTTTTTCTCTTAGTGTTTTAAATGACATGGAGGACATTGAGATTGTCAAGTTTTTTGAACCAATTTGCATGACATGGAGGATTAAAATGAGTTATTACTTTTTAAGCCATATGTTTATGGAAAAGATAATTGGGTGGATTAAAGCTAATAGAAGTCAATGATGCACCTTTAATGGTTGCTTAGGTGATTGCCCATTCCAAAATATTCTTAAAATATTTTTTAGAAATATTTCATTTGTAAATTGGAAAGTTTTTTTAAATTATTTATGACCCAAAAAGATGTTACATTATATCATTATGTAAAGATGTGTTCAAAGAATCTTCACAAAAATATTTCATTTAGGAATCATTTAAAAGTCCATTAAGAAAAAACATTGGTTGTATTGTTTTAGGAATATTTTTGAATATTCTTTCCTCATTAAATTCATTCCAAATCATTTCACATGTTTTCATAATATATTTGAAACATTATTATGAAAACATGTTAAAGAAGTTTACAACATTGTACAATTTGTAACATTAAAACATGAAAAACCAAACATTCATTGCACATTCATTTGATCCTTTCAGCTTGAATGTAGTCAATTACATGAATGTATTTGAAAAAGGGAAGTTGTTTCCTTCTTTTGTTTGGATGGCTGATGTAGATCAAATTAATTGTGAGGTATGACCTATCATATTGCACACTCACATTACATCCTAATATCATTATTTTCAAGGTTGGAAACAATATTAGAATTAAAATGAATGCTTTGTGGATTTGGTGATGCAAGGAATTTGATTTTCAAGCCACTAATAGTCATTTTTGTTACCAAAGATTCAATAAATGAGAAGTTTGATTTTTATGTTGGTTCATTGGAAGGTCTTTTTTTCAATCTTGTTTTGTTGGCCATTCATGGATTGTTAGACTATACCACCAAGATGGTTAAGGAATTCATTAGTTTTCATCAACAATGTAAAAAACTTGTAGTTGAAAAATGGTTTTATGAATATTGACCTCCCAATATTTATGCTAAAAGACCTTGGTGAGGGCTCACATTCCAATGTTGTATAACTAGGAGAATTTTGCCAAAAAGTTTTTTAATTTTTGAAAAAATGTGGATATGTTTTAGGGGAATCACAAATTGACAATATGGATTTATTTTTAATTTCTTAAAATTGTGGTAGTTGTGTTGTAGCCGAACAACGGGTGGCAGGACTATGACTCCATGACAGTGCAGTTTGTGTGAACACAAAAAACCTTGATCAGGGTAATCTGGCCGCCTCTATTGATGAGTGGCAGCGGATTTCTTCTTCATTAGTGTGAGAGGGAAACTAGATATGCATGGGGTGCATGGGAGAAGGTGGTCTGTCTGTGTGGGATGGGAGGACAGGAAGATGACGGCACGTTTGATGAAGAGGAGCGGCGCCACATTGATTAGGGATGGAAGGAAGGCTGTTGGGGAGTAAAGCGAGTAGGAGGAGGCTTGTGCAGGAAGCTAGATCCAAGGATGTAGAGAAAAGGATGGTCAGTAGGAGGTAGATCGGTGGGTTTTTGGGTAGAACAGCTTGGAGCTTAGAGAACTCTCATGGGGGGTTGCTCTCTTTTTCCGCTGCGATTAGTAACCAGAGACATCTCTGGCTCCTTGATCTAAGAAAGCTTAGTGGGAATTTAGGAGGAAGGCAATCGACATAGCAATTTTGGGAGGCAGAAGAGTTGGTTCTGTACGAGACATTATGTGTAATAAGAGCTATGGAGTTTTATCTCTGAGATCTATTTCGCTTGAGTTGTGTGTTGCATAGTTGTGAGATTGCATTGTGCTCGCTCTGTCAGAGAGAGGCAGCATCGGGAGAGGTTTGGTTATTGTTGTGTCTTCTCTGTTTCTCTGGATCCCTCTTTTTTGGTATCAAAGCTAGGTTGCGTAGTTGTGGCCAATATAGAGCTTGTGATAATCGAGGTAATATGAGACGTGAGAATAAATTTTTCGTCTAATGGAAAAGAGATTCCTGAGGAGCTCTTGACATAGGAAAATCGTGAACTGAACTTGGTGCGCAGGTTCGATTTCTGGACCATTCAAAACGGGCCACAAAGGGGAGCCGTGATCTTACAATTTCCGGGTTTTGGTATAGTTAGAATTGTAGGTATAAATCTTGACCAAGCTCGGGTAGGGGACATCGCTGTGGAAGTGTCCCACAATGGATTCTACACCAGTGCACGGGTTTGGGTGAGAGTGACAGATGGAGCAAGGGGGTGGGCATGGACCTCAGAACTTCAGGATAGCTTCTACTTCACCTCCTACCTTGCGTAGGGTCGCTCCTGAACTTGCAGAAAGGCAATGCAATGTCCCAAGGCTAGGGGACATATGGATTCTTAGATCGGAAGTGTCGTCGAACCATTTTGTGAGGCTGTACATACCTGGAGTAGAAGACTTGTTTCAGGAGGGAGATCGTCTGCTTCGGGTGGAGCATAACGGATCCAGATCCCGCCTGATTAGCTGGAGGGTGTGGTTAGGACGAGAAGGACAATGGCGATTTCAACAGCAGTCGACGGATGAGCAACGTTTCTCTGCCCTCCCATCAAACTTTGAACCTCTGAGACCTCTGTATGAAGGAGCTCAATCAGAGTTCAGTGTGTAGTACAACGTCTGTGTTTTTGTGATCAGAGTTGAGCTGCAGCAAATAAAGCAATTGTTGAGTTTGTACATTTTTGTCTAAGGACTTTGTGTCTGTGAACTGCTTTGCAATTTTCTCTGTCCTCATTTCGCATTTGCAGAATGACTAGTCCACAAGGTATGGACGAACTGTTCTGGGGACGCGATCATGAAGACGTCAATGACTAGGCAGAAAAGGCTCAGTATGGCTGCTGAGGTATGGGACCTCAATGCAGATAAACTTTTTAAGATCGCAAAGCTCAACCTGAGAGGCAGGGCCAAGGAGTGGTACCGGAGGTTGCAACCAGCCCCAGCCGATTGGATCGAACTGAGGACACTCATCTTGCAGAAGTACGGAGGTGTGGACGCGGATGACATCAAAGTAAAACTCGATGCCATCAAGCAGGAGCCCAGGGAGAGGGTTCAGAGGTACTTCGAGCGTATGGATAGGTTGTTCCAAAGAGGCAGAATCCCTGATGCCGAACAGTGAAGGAGATTTCTGGCCAGACTCAAGCCGGAAATTCGAAAGTTATGTGTTGTGAGAACTTTTGCTGACGTTGAGGAGCTGCTGAGTGCAGCTACCGAGCTCGAACGAGTGCTGGGCGAACTTGGGGAGACTCCATTCGAGCCCCTTAGAGAGGAGCAAGAAGAGGAAGCAGTTGAGGCATCCATGGAACATCAAGTTGCCGCTTTGAATAATACTTTGATCAATTTTTTTAAGGGAGGTGTGCCGAACTCTGTCCCATCGCCTTCTTCTACCCTGCTTAGAGAATGTCAGATCTGTAAGGGAAGGGACCATATAGCCACAACATGTCCAAGGTTGAATGAGCCACGGCCAAAATGCGCCAAATGTGGCATGCCTCATAGGACAGAAAACTGTGGTGTGAAATGTTCTTTCTGTTCAGGTCTTGGGCATTCAGAAGACAGGTGTTGGAAAAAATCCAAGGATGGGAGATCAAATTCTGGAGCGGCGAATTTCCTTGAAGTATTGCTGGATGACAAAGCAGCAACTATACAGCAGCTCGATAAGTTCTGTGAGAACAAAAATGTGTTCTCATACACTCGCATACCCAGGCGAAAGCACCCTGTTGAATTACCACCAGCGGCTGCTGTACCATCGACCGAAGCTGCCAAAGATGGCACTGTCACGAATCGGGAGCATTCCATCAGGTCAAAGATCCTTTCTCATTTCATCAAAGGGAAGATCTCCCTGACTCCAATGGAAACTGTGATGATGATACTAGGTGAGTTAGAGCAACTGGAGAATTTGGTAAAGGTTGCTAGGAGGAAGAAGGATGCAGAGATCAAAGGTGCTCAGGTATCAATGGTATCCACAGCACCAACTGTGAGGAGAATCTGTGTCAACAAGACACACAAGGGTAAGACTTTGCATCTATTAGTTGAGATAAACAGCTACCTTATTGAGGGACTTGTAGACACTGGCGCATCCATGTCTGTCATGGCGGCTGTAGTTGTCAGGGAATTGGGTCTGATGCATTTGGTGTCTGGGTCTGAAACATACAAAACGGCTTCAGGTACCGTGACCCAGGCACTTGGCCGGATTGGAGAAATGCCAATTAAAGTTGGAGGAATACAATGCAATATGACCTTCATGGTTGTGGACACATACAGCTATGATGTCTTGCTTGGGCTTGATCTGCTGATCAAAATTGGCGCGATCGTTGATGTTGAACAGGGGTTGATCCAGGTCAGACGTGGTCCAGGTACTGATGTAGAAGTGCTACCACTGACCGTGGTGAACTTGATGCAGAGGTCGGACTCGAAAACTGATGTTTGCGATGGTGATAGTGCTATGAAGCATGCGGTTGGGAAATTGAATGCTGAGGGCGAATCGTCGTCCTAGTATGCGCATGGCATTGGTTAGCGAATGATTACACATGAGTCTGACTCGAAATATGACTCAAATGAGGACTCCGATGAGGGATCTCGGCCGGGGATACAGGTTGAAGGTGAATCCGAATTTGGGGACACCGAGCTAGAGAACTTAGTAATGATGGAAGGACCGCAACAAATTCTACAGCTGACACTGCAGAACCAGGCTGATGATTTTATGAAAGAGGAAATTACAGATGCTAATGATTATGCTGACTGGATTCAATGGGCTGCTGATGGGGAGCATCATAAGCAGAACCTCTCCGAAGCAGTGAGTGCAACAGGAGGATCTGTGTTGCTACAGGTTCAACGAATGGAGATCATTGCCTCTGGCGGCAATGTTAGGGAGCAAATCATTGATGATCTCAAGGGGGATACAAGGTGGAAGGACATCTGCCAGAAGCTCAGAATCGATCAGGACCTCAACGAACTGAAAAGGCCATTGCTTTGGAAGCTTCTGGAAAGGTACCAAGATGTGTTTGCCTGGAACAAAGGAGAGTTAGGGTGTTGTACAGTCGGGGAACACTCGATCGACACGCAAGGATTTCCACCTTGTTAGGTAGCTCTTGGACGACTGTCATATTGGGAGGAGGCGGAAGTGAAGCGCCAGATAAATGTGTTGGTGGACCTAGGCAAGATGAGACCAAGTGACTCAGAATACGCCTGCAGGGTGACTTTGCCGGTGAAGAAGGATGGAAGCATGAAGTTCTGCGGGGACTACAGACCGCTCAATTTGTAGACCAGGCGGGACTCGTTCCCCATGCCCCCTGTTGATGACGTTATATCCCAGCTTGGGAAGTCGGCTTGGTTCACTGCATTAGATCTGCAGTCGGGTTTCTGGCAAATTCGCATGGCTCCTGAAGATGTGAAGAAAACTGCACTGGTCACTAAGACCGGGCTATATGACTGGACTGTCATGCCCTTTGGTCTCAAAAATGCCACTAGTACTTTTACTAGAACAATGTCCCTGGTCTTCAAGGAATTGGGAGGCGAATTCCTGAAGGTGTTTGTGGACGATCTCAATATCCACAGTGAGAATTGGGAGGACCACCTTCAACACTTGGAAGCCGTGTTCGCCAAATTAAGGGAAGTAAACCTGAAACTGAATCCCGGGAAGTGTTGTTTTGCTGCCAGGAGCATCGCTTTCTTAGGACATGTGGTTAGTCGCAAAGGAACTAGGCCAGATCCTAGTAAAATTGATGTTGTAGTGCATTTCCCTAAACCAGAGACAGTCACAGATGTGAGGTTTTTCCTAGGGCTGACAGGGTATTATCGAAACTATATGCAAGGATACGCACGACTAGCTATTCCACTGTTCAAATTGACAAAGAAGGAAATGGCTTTTGTGTGGGATTTGGGTTGTTAGGGTGCATTTGAAGCTCTGAAAGGGGCACTTGTGGCTGCTCCGGTGCTTATTCGACCTGACTTTGAAAAGCAGTTCTGCCTCGATGTGGATTGGTCACCAAAGGGCGTCGGAGCCATTCTATCTCAAAGAGAAGGCAGGAGGGAAAGAGTTGTGGCATACGCCAGCAAAGGACTGACATCTGCACAAAAAAAATTCCATCCTATGGAGGGAGAATGTTATGCACTGATATGGGGCATCATGCACTTCCGGCAATATCTGCATCGCACCCACTTCGTTCTTAGGACGGATCACAAGCCACTGGAGTGGTTGGCAACGGTGTCTGATGCATACGGGAGAAGAGGACGTTGGATCGACATGCTCCAGGATTTCAGTTTCAAGATTCAGCATCGACTAGGCATGAAAGATACCAATGTGGATGCGCTGAGCCGGAATCCCGTAGGAGCTGTTGATGATGACGATTTTGGTTGTGAAATCCAAAACCTCGCGACCAAACCAGGAAACCCAATTGAGGCATCGGGAGGGATATTCTCTGTCTAGTGTGGTAAGGAATCTGACTGGCTTGGCCTGAGGAGACAATCAGGATGACTGAGACAGCACTATGGATGTTGTTTTGGCATCAACCATTGGCGATGGTCGGAAGAGCATCAATTGTGTATGCTTGAGGCATTGACTGAGGCAAGTCAAGATGAAGAGGACGACTCACCTGAAGACGGAGATGAAACTACTGTTGGGAAGGAAATCAGGAATTCGGAATCTTCCAAAAGAAAGCAGGTCCTGAGGAGAGGAAAGACCAAATACTATGATAGAAAGCAACAGCTTGAGCTGGTACTAGCTGCCCAGGCGCTATTGGAAGATGATGGACATGAGACCCATGATGCAAGTTCTGGGGGTGAGGAAGCCTATGCTGATGACACAAGCAAAACTGACATCTAGGAGGATGCGGTTTGTATGGGATTACTGAAAGAAGGTTTCATCCCGGATATAATCGATCTCCAGGAGAGTAAGAGAACAAGGAAATGAGCAATGCACTATTGCTGGAAGGACGAAAGGCTCTACTTTAAGGGGTTGTGCGTGCCTAAACCTGAGGATAGGTTGAAGCTGGTAACCCAAATGCACGAAGATTTGGGGCACTTCGGGGAACAAAGAACCTTGGCAGAAATTTGCCAGAGGTACTTCTGGAACAACCGAACAGAATGTGTGAAGACAATTGTCAAAACATGCTAGCAATGCCAGCTGGTGAAGAGTGAAGGAAGTATTCGCTCTGGAGATGAGCGTCTGAAGAACATCCCGATTTGTGACTTGTTCCACCGAATTGCACTAGATACAGCTGGTCCACTACCTGAAACAAAAACATGCAATAAGTACATTCTGGTGGCCATCGACCACTACTCTAAGTGGTGCGAGGCCAAGGCGATGGCTGATCATGGGGCCAAGACTGCTGTTAGGTTCCTGGAGGATGACATAATCTGCAGGTATGGAGTTCCTAAGTTTGTGTTGACTAACAATGGCGGGGAGTGGGGTGCAGAATTTGAGGTAATGTGCAGGGATTATGCCATACAACATTAGCGCACTGCACCACAATGGCCCCAGTGCAATGGAATGGCAGAACGCATGATCAAAACGCTCAAACATGGCATCACTGTTTTGGCAGCCGATCCAGCAAACGTGAATTGCTGGGATGAACACTTGGCTAAGGTCCTATTCGGGTACAGGTGTGGAGTTCAAGCAAGCACGAAATTCTCACCCTTCATGATTCTAACCGGTCGATCACCGCGTCTCAAGGCGGACAACCATCTGAATGCTTTGACCAATGAGGTTAATGATACCTCCAGTGTGGAGGATACTGCAGTCTAGTTCCTGGAAAAGGTGCAGCTCATAGCAAGTATACATGAAAGTGTATTGCTCAACGTTGAGCAAGCACAAAAGAAGCAGAGGAACACATACGCAAATCGACCAGGCAAGCACCTGTTTGAAGGTTTGGTGGCTGGGAAGTCAATGGTGAAAATGAAGAAACCAGGGAAGAGGAGAGCTCTCATTGCAAGTTGGGAAGGCCCCTACCAATTTGTAAGACATGCTGATGGGAAGGGCAATTTTGATTTTGAAGAAGGTTGCCGAATTTGCATAGGCCAAGATGCGGATGGTCGACAATGGGAGAGGTTGCGAAGAGACCTACAGATCTATTACGCTCCTTCGGATTGAGCTGAGGGACTCAGCTTTTTCAAAAAGGGAGGGGTTACATATGTAGCCGAACAACGAGTGGCAGGACAGTGACTCCATGACTGTGCAGTTTGTGTGAACACAAAAACCTTGATCAGGGTAATCTGGCCGCCTCGATTAATGAGTGGCAGCGGATTTCTTCTTCATTAATGTGAGAGGGAAACTAGATATGCATGGGGTGCATGGGAGAAGGTGGTCTGTCTGTGTGGGATGGGAGGACAGGAAGATGACGGCGCGTTTGATGAGGAGGAGCGGTGCCACATTGATTAGGGATGGAGGGAAGGCTGTTGGGGAGTAAAGCGAGTAGGAGGAAGCTTGTGCAAGAAGCTAGATCCAAGGATGTAGAGAAGAGGATGGTCAGTAGGAGGTAGATCGGTGGGTTTTTGGGTAGAATAGCTTGGAGCTTAGAGAACTCTCATGGGGGGTTGCTCTCTTTTTTCGCTACGATTAGTAACCAGAGACATCTCTGGCTCCTTGATCTAAGAAAGCTTAGTGGGAATTTAGGAGGAAGGCAATCGACATAACAATTTTGGGAGGCAGAAGAGTTGGTTCTGTACGAGATATTATGTGTAATAAGAGCTATGGAGTTTTGTCTTTGAGATCTATTCGCTTGAGTTATGTGTTGCATAGTTGTGAGATTACATTGTGCTCGCTCTGTCAAAGAGAGGCAGCATCAGGAGAGGTTTGGTTATTGTTGTGTCTTTTCTGTTTCTCTGGATCCCTCCTTTTTGGTTACAGTGTGAACATTCAACAAGTTAAACAATTCGATTGGATAATCATTTTAGAATTATGTTATCTATTAGTTTGGCAATCCACATTTCAAAATATTGATAAATTTTGTTTGCAATAAAATATTTTCTACAAGATTTTCAAAAGAAATGGGTCATTCACTTTGCCCTTGGGTGCAAACATGATAAATCACACCCACCACTTTGGGTATAATATTCTTGTCATATTCCCATTTAAGATTTTAAAATTATTAACATATCTTTATGACTTTAAAAGATGTTGCATTGTATTGTTATGTAAATATATGTTTAAAAAATCTCCCCAAAAATAAATTTTTTTATAGTGCTTATCTATAAGGATTGGTTACAAGGCTTAACGAGTGTTTTCAAATATTCTATGTTCATTATATTCATTCCAAATCATACCACACGTTTCCACAATATACATGCAACATATTCATGTCAACAAATTAACCATTTTGAACATTCAATTAAAATTTGACACACAAGCGTGAAAAACAAAACAATCCTTACATTTTGTGTGCCTTTTATTAGTGTGATTGCAACCTTTTGTAATGTGACAAGCTAAATATTAGATGGTGTTATCACATGCCAAATAACAGGTTCATTAAATGATCATTAGTTTTTCTTTCCAAGCCAAAGTTTGAATTGATGGTGTTCGCCTTGTCATCCTAGGTTTGTTGTTTCATTTTTTTCACTACAATAAAATGTTCTTTCATTTGTGCCAAAAAAATCATTCAAATTTAAGATCCCCACCCCCATGCATTTTATATGTTAAATTTTGTCATGTCAATTCAAGGAGGTTTACAAATCCATCACTAACATTGTCATCGTTCCTTTAAATGGGAAAATTTACATTTTGGGATTATTTATTTGATATAACCATTTCTATCAAAAGAACATTATAAAATTATGAAGGGGACTATGATATAACCACCTATTTGCATGCAAAGACTAGGGTACCTTAACCACTAAGAATGTCTCTAATGATTACTACAAAATTGGTTAGCATGCCACTTTCTATATGAACTTCATGCCATGGTTTAATGAAAAGTAGCTTGTTTTGACAAAGATGGGTTGAATGGTGGAGGTTTGAAAATCCTTGAAAAGCAAAACTATTGTCATTGGTTAGCCAACTAGATTTTGTTGACTTCAAGTTGAATATTCATAATTGATCAACCATTGTTGTTGGCCCACTTGTAAGTTTTAGCTATTAACTAAAAATATAAAATGTCAAGTTTAATGTTCATGGGTGGAGGAAGGACAAAAACTTATTGTTAAAATTGGATGTTAAAACCTTTAATAATGGACCATTTTCCTCCTATTGGTGGAGATGTTCTAAGGCCTAAAGGCTAAAGCCCTTTCCACAATACAACCATTTTCCCTCTATTCAAAGTTTTAATTACAAATTTGGTTCAAGTTACTCATCCAAGAAAGGGATTACAAATCCCACACAATTTATTTTTTGTAAAAATTCAACCAAAACCAAGTAAGGATTATTAGATAGCAAAGTTAGAAAAAATTCATATAAGATCAGGTAAATGTTATCCAAGTTTGGATCTAAAGCTTCATCGACTTAGAAAAAAGACTTCTAACATAACACTAATGCATACATCCTAATATGGCACTTACAATCACAAAACTTAGATGTTCAATTTTTTTAAATGCATTCATAATTTGGGTGCCAAGGAATATATTGGTTAAACACTAAAGAATTATTTAGCAATTTAAGACGGTTTGATCATCTTTCCATCCACCTTTTACAATTGAAAATATGTTTGAAGAATATTGCACATGATAAAAATTCTTTTAATTTCTCCTCTCATCAAACTATCATATATGTTTTCAATACCTGTTAAAGTTTGGTTTTGGAAATTTACTAATAGCATTAGAGGTTCTTCAAACATGGTAGTCATCATTTTTCCTCTTCTTGTTTGAGAGTTTTAAACGTTTCTGTTATAAAAAAATCTTTAAACACACATTTAGTGAACAATTTGGTATCCCTAAGTTCAATGCCACTTTGTTAGTTCATGATGTTAGTTCCTATAACCAACCATGTGTTACTACAAAATGTGTTGATTGGGAAGTTTACGTTAGCACACTTTTATAAAAGTTCAAATTTTAACATCCTATATTCCAAAAATGTTATCATATTTCTATGTGTTCAACCCCAATGTTCCCATGTTTTCATAATCTTCACCATAGAACTTCCAAAACGTGCATTTAAATATGCATTTAACTTCTTTGCCTTATGCACAAAACATTATTTTCGAAATGGAAAATGTTTAGTCATCCAACCATGCATTAGTCATGACTATTGATTAAATGACTTCTCACCTTTAAAACATTATTACCTCCATTTTGAAGTTGGTCAATTTTTTTTAATGTCATAACAAAGGACATTTCTTCAAGTTTGGACCCCAATTATTTTGAAATCATTCACAATGCATAGTTGTTGATGGTGCATGGTTGTGCAACAATGTGAAACATAGCCTAGCAAAGGTGATATAATATAAAAATATACATGATACTTCATTGGACCATGATAAAAACACATACATTATTATGTATATGTATTATATTATTTTAAATACATATATATTAGTGAAAATACATGAGTATATTACGTGAATAGGTCATGATTTTCATATTATTACTAACCAACATCAAAAGTATGATTGACATCAATACTCACTATTGATTAAAAGTAAAAATGATTTCAAACTATACAAGTTAGAAACAAATATTGTGATGAAGAAATAATCATTTTTAAAAACTTAATTAAACATGTATAAATTAATGACATACATATTATAGGGAAGTCTTTACTTTATGCATTATATTTTTCACATCTATACATTTCTCAATTTCCAATTATGATGGTTACAATGGAATTTGTTTAGGGGTGACAACTATAGGGTCTTATATTGTTTTGTCCTACCAAAATATATTTTGGTTTGGAATTTACTTTGGAATGAATAGAAAGATGGTTTTTCATATTTCTTTTTAGAGCTACTTTTTTTTCAATGTCATAGTGACAAATGCCGTATAATAAGAAAAATTTTAATATTTTTACATCAATTTGCATCCCATTTTTCTTCAATTGAATTTGGATTGAATTCAATGTATTCTGATTCGAATCAATTTTTTTGAATCCAATTTAAGGTTTTCAATTCAAATCAATCAAAATCTGAACTCAATTGAGTTTCGATCAAAATTAATTAAATTTGAATTTAATTTAAGGTGCATGTAGTGTCATTTAATAGTTTCATATGAATGGAATTAATTTCCATTTGATTTTCATCGTTGCCCATAGTATGTAGCAACATGGAGCCTAAGTATAAATTTAAAGTAAATTTTTATTTATACAATTAAAAAACACATCACATGAGGAAATTCAAATATGTTGTGGGCAAATATAATTTAAAACCACATCATCAACACATTATGAATCATACAATTTCAATAATTTTCAATGATATATTTGATAATGGGTGACAATATGGTGACAATATGAGAAGCTTGCATTGTTTTCAATTACATAGTATTCAATATTGAATCCTACCTAACTTTTTTTATTGAATTTCTTAAAATTCACATTTAAGCTTGAATACATAAGATAATTATGGTCATACAAAAAGGAGTTTTAATTTTCCTAAGTATGTAATGAAATTTGACACATGTGGATGCCTCATTCAAAGAACCCTTTGGAAATTTTATTTTTAAAATCATTCATTATAATCAAATGTGATTAAGCAATGTCATAAATTTTATAAATGAATTTTAAACATTTTGTGCTCTTTTGAAGATCTTGGTCACATTTCATGATATTATTATGTTTAATTGATGTGCGCAAAACATATAACAAGTTAGTAGAGTTGCCATTTTGAATATATATATAATAGATTTATGGAACATCGTATTGTCCATTATGAAAATTAATGTGGCTTTAACTATTGAACACATTGGAAGATTTATTTATTAAGGAAGGTAGTTTGTATGTTTTGTTGATAACTCCCAAACCACATTACCTTTCACCACATTCTTGGTATTGTTCAAAAGCATGGATGAGAAGGGTGCATCGAGGTGGGTTTCACAATTTTAGACCTACAACGCAAGATTATTGAATATTGAACAATTTCGTGAAAGAAAATTCAACAAACTCAAAACTAAAAAAACTTAAAGAATTTGAGGAATTTTTTTGGTATTGTTGGAAAGTTCTTGATGCATGAGATTTTTCAAAGGAAATTTCATAATTTTTAGACCTAAGGTGGGTGGGATATTGATTTTTTATTTTTTATCATTGGAAATAAATTTAAAGGTTAAATTTATTTTTTTCCAAAATTGGGCTTTGGTGTAAATGTTTTGTTCGCACTTGGGCCAATGACATTTACCACATTATATTGTATGAAATTTGAAAGGGAAAATGGTAAAGTTTATTTAACCTTAGTCTATAACTCTAATTTTCATTGAAATTTCAATTTTGATTTTTTATTGAATTTCCAATGACAAAAATTAGTCAAAATTGAATATCTCCCACATTTTAAGCACAAATACTCTGAAATGACCTCCATAAAATCCTATTATTAATGGATTTCAAACAATATCAAAAGCATCCCCCAAATTTTTTTAAATATTTCCTTTTGATTTTTTTGAATTATCACTCAAAAAATTATTCAAAATTCAATAGTTCTTGCACCATAGGTTTAAACATTGTGAAGCTCCACCTTAGTCCATGCCTATTTTCAAGGGCTTTCCAATAATACCAAAAGTGAAACTGAAGGCCATTTGGTTTGGGAGATTTCAATGTGACAAAAAAAAACATGACAAGACAAACAAGCTACATTCCTAAATGGATGGATGTGATGTTTGAACTTTCATGTCCCACATGACATTGATTTAATTCCAATGATGATGATTCATTGGAGCTAATTTAAATAAAACTAATTTAGGTTCCATAAATTATCCTTTTGAATGATTAATTGAAAAAAATGCCAAGGGTAAAAAATTGAATATTTTGATTTGAAATGTTATTTCTTGCATCTATATAATGAAAAGAATGATGTATATATTTGACACCAAACCTACATTTTCCAATCTAACTATTTCATTCCTTTCCTTTGCACATGTACATGCCTATAAAAAGGCACATGTAAATGTGCCTTAACATGTGTGTTTTCATGTGCATGTTACCTATATTAAAGTTATTTAATAACCTACCTCTTTCAAGCTTATTTATTTAACGCTTTTTCCTTTGCATGTGTACATAGACACGAAAATACACAAATTTGATATTTGACATAAGTAATGATGAACTACATGGACATTGTAAACATAAAAGAAGAAGGGAGAGGGGTGGATTTTGCACTACACCTATCATGTATAAATTTTTTTAGATTTTTCACAATTTATTTATCAATAATTCCAAATAAATAATGCAAACTACATTTTCAATTGAAAGCTTAATTCATATTATTTCAATTGAAGTTTGATTAGAAACTCAATATGCATCATATTAGGTACTTTAATCAAAATATTAAGTTAAAAGTTATATGGATTTTATTTTAAATACAATCTTCATAAAATTAAATCGTTATTTGTAAATCATGTCTTCCTTTTGGATATCTATAAAATAGATGAGTATGTGTTTTACCTATATTTATTTAAATGAATTAAGTGATGTGGCTAACATCCGATTCAATTTCCATCATGTGTAAAATGTTTGACATGCATAATATAGATAGAATAGACATTAATTTGAATCAACATGACAATCAACCTCTATTTATGAACAATTTCAAAAGAATTTGAATAGTTTTACATTTGGAAATTAGTTTGAATATTCAAATGATCATATTGCATTAAAGCTTTAGCATTTATGTTATGATTTAAACCCTCAACACAATCCATTCCAAGTAGTGTGCATAAAATCTATTTATTGCATGGAAATACATGAAAGTAATCCATTCAATTATGCCATAATTAGGTACAAATTTTCCTTTTCTATCTTGTTTTCAAGAGGGAAAAACATGAAAATTTTATTACAATCCCCAATAAATTTGGAAATATCTAAAGACTCAACCTTAAAGGGTAATGGTAAAAGGTTTTAGATGAAAGGATGAAAGGATGAAACCATTTTTCTTGTTGATTCTAAATATACGCTACCTTATGGATGTAAGTTTACACCCATTCAAATTTGCTTAATGAATGAAAATGTCACTAAATGATGGTGGTGGGCTTCTCTCTCACTTTCAAGTTAGCCATGAATAATTTCATTGTAATCCACACTTTGAACTACGAGCTTTTAAATATCCATGCATATTAACAAACACAAGATGGAATTCACAAAGTGTATGGCTTATGTACCAACCTTGTAACAATTTTATTAACAAGAGGTATGTAATATGTAAGTACTTGCATCATACCAACCAAAATCAGCCTTGGACCCAATATTGGGATTAAGGTAATATGATTTTTAAAAAAAATACCCAATACATGATTAGTTTTAAAATACTTGGGCTTTTGTGTTGTTTTGCATTGCTAATGACAATCAATTAACATTGATAATAATGTTAATATATTTACAAGTTAATTAAATCAATTATTGAAAATATAATTAGTTAATAGACATTAGTAATCAATGACCATATAAATGGACCGTTAATTCTAAAATATGTTATTTATTTTTCATTTATTATAACATAAACATTTATAGCATTCACGATGTCCTTTTTGGGACCTTTGATTGTTTCAAAAATATTTTTTGTGAGTTTTTCCAATCTCCCCCGACATCTTTCCTACCATGCTTACCAAGAATTTCAAGCTCAAAAAATTATATAAAATATAAATATTTTCAACCTTAATGCTTAAAATGTCTTCCATGTATTTATTGTGCCTTTGGCATCCTTTGACATTGTATCAATGATCTCAACCTTTAATGTTTCGGTGCCTTCTATTGCCTAAAAAGAAAATTTTCATTTTCAACTTAATACCCTTGGTGTTTCCAACAACCCTTTTTGACACCTTTCTTGTTACTTGTTGCCATTTTGTCATTCCTTTTCCACATTCCCATTTTTTTGTTGTCCCTCATCTTTCATCATCCTTAATATTGTTCGAATGTGTTTGTCGTTGACAAGTTTAAATCATCCTCAAAGGAAAACATTCCATGGATTTGAATTTTGATTAAGGATGTTTGGATTTGGGAATGTTTACAAGGTCAATGTCCCATCATGGGATGCCATTTTGGGATTTTAGTTTAGCCAGAATCATAATGGTTTAAAGGCTACAAAAAGTTTTTTAATAGTAAACATGACAAGTCTTCACTAATTTTTAAAAGATCAAAATTAAAAGGGGAAATATATTCCATTGATTCTAAAAGAATAAACAATTATATGGGGAAAAAATGCAAGGAGGTCATTAAAATGGGTAAGGCCCCAAATCATATGTGAAGGTTATATGTCATTTTTTACTAAATTTAATGAATTTAATTTTATGTTTACAATAAGTTTACTAAATATAAATAATTTCACAAACATGACATATTTAATATAAATAATGCATAATTTTTCAAATTTGATAAAATGTTATAATGCATATTTCATTTTCGATGTCAACTTGGATATGTTTTTAATTTTAATTCTAAAATTTCCATTAAATTGATTGAAATTACATATGTTAAAAAATGTATGAATATAAAGTGTGATTTAATGGTTCAAAAATATATTAAAACATGTTATTCTCTTCATACGTAGCAAAATGTTAAAATTTAAGACATTTAGGATAATTTGCAATCATGATGTGTAATTCAAGAACTTTAATTTTAATGTATAATTCCTATTTTAAAACACAAATAATGTATTATATAATAAGTTATTGAAACTAAAGTGTAATTGTTGAATGAAAAGGCGAAACACAAATGCACTTTAGTGTGAATCATGAAATCTTAAAAATACCAACATGCACAAAGGAATTTCAAGGTTTTCAAAACTTTGGTGTGGTACATAGCAATAATAGGTTGAAAGATGACATGTGATTCATGGTTAACATGCAATTGATTAACCAAACTATTGAATTTTTTATTAATGTCAAATTTGAAATCAAAAGCTAGACTTTGAACATATTGTAATTACATTAAAATGGGGAAAATTTTATATTGAAAAAAATAAATTTGTTGTGCCCAACTTGTATGCTTGCACCCAATTTGCAAGCATTGGTATATTGCCCACAAATTATATCACTTCCCTTTTTTGTCACCTTTCTTGCATTCCTTTGTCTTCCTTGCAAAGATTTCATTGTAACAAAATTTTCATCCTTCCATGGATTTTATCAATTAATGATACTAATTGAAAACAAATTGCAATTGCTACAACATATTCATGGGATGTACAAAGCACACATATTTTTAAGTAAACTATAATCATAATATTTTCAAGATTGCTTCAATACTCATTATTGATGTGGTACAAAGATAGCTTCAACACATGCTCGTAAAATAATCAATAGATTTTCAATTTTTCATGTCAAGAATAAAATATTCATGAATATTCCAAAAATAATAATTTTTCTTCACAAAAAATTATTCATTGAAATTTCTTTTTGAAAATTATACCATTTTTATAGATAATAAGATGCAAGTTACTATGGTAATATATAAAATGTAAATATAAAGATGACATTCATTCATAAAAATAAATTGCAATAAACAAAATGGATTTTTTAATTCTAATAGGTCACATTTGCACAAAGGACATGGATCACCAAAATGAATTAAAAAGACATACAAACCATTTGATCTTATCCAATCATGCTTGGTTTATGGAAACATTTCCATTTTTTATCCTTTTTTACAAAGTCAATAACAATTCTAAAGGTTTCCATATGTTACAAGATTTAGATTCATATGATAAAAAATTGGTAATTTTTATATTTTAAGTTTATTAGGATTTATAATCAAGCAAAGACATTTGCAATGATGACAATGTTGGTTATATGCACATATAATTAATGATGTTCCAAATTGAATTTGCAATTAATGAATCTCCAAAAGACATAATGAAAAAATCACAAACTTAGTCTATCATGAATACATAAAAGGATCATTTTGGTTCAATAGAAGATTCATGCAAAGGTTTTTCCTATATGATAGAAAATTTTGAATTTTCCATTATGCAATTATCCTAGTAGATTATAAATAATCATTGATTTTGTCATACGACATGCACAAATTTATTTTCATTTATTTATTCATATTATGTATACAATCATGGAACAATGATCAAATGACATGTTTTATGTATAATGTTTTATAAACACTCCTAAATCCTTATTCAATTTTGCTAAAAATTGATTTTACAAGGGAATAAAATGTTAAATATGAAATTTAAAGATAATATTACTTTCAAGTATACTTCTTTAACCATTAATTGATCACTTTTCTTTTGTATTATTGCATCTTCAAATTGTTTTATCTTTTGATTGATCTTGTTTAAACTTGGGTTTTGTGTTGAAATGCACTACCAGCAATTATCAACTTTTCTTTTTCTTCTTATGTTCCATATGGTTTTCAATAGTTTGTCATTATTTATGTCAATTTCAAATTTAATTTGAATTAATATAAATATCATAGACATTAAAAAACACATGTTAATTTGCCTTTTCATATCCATGTTGGTGGGTAAGGAAAAAGAATAAGGTAGTTATTAGAAAAGGAATGAAGGCGGTTTAAGGATAGGATGTAGTTATTAAAAAAGGAATCGAATATTTATTAAGAAATAAGTGCAATAGGTAGGCTTGGAAATGAGGCAATTGTATTTGAAATGATTTTTGAAATTGTTTGGTGATGACCATATCAAAGATTATGCAAAATCTCCCATATACTAAATCCTTGAAATTTCTCGTTGATGGAATTAAAAAAAACCCAATACCATGGCCAAATTGATATGAAAATATTAAGAAGTATCCCATACCACGACGAGGTTGGTATGTTCAATATGAGACCCACATTGGTGCACAATGCACACCCAAGCATGGAACATATGTTGTTTTTGAGACAAGGATGTAATTGAAATTGCATTAATGTTCCATTTGACATTTATTCAATGTTGGGTGAAATTTTAGTTTTATTATTAATCTCTAGGCTTTCCAAATATTTGAAAATCGTAAACCACTAGGTTTAGGTTATTTCCAAAATTAAATAAAATTAGAAACAAATAACCATTTTTTCATGAAACCTGGTGGCCCTTTAAATATAACTAAAACAATTGTTTCTTCAATTTTGATGGTTTCCAACTCTTGAAAATGGTGGGCCTTTGGTTTTGAATTTTCAAATGACCAAAACTAGTGGGTCTTTGATTTTGACTTTTAAAAATACCCAAATCCAATGTTTATTAAAAATTCAAATACCCATTTAACACCAATTTTTACCAATGTTGGGGTGTTATCTCCTTTTGGAACTTGAAACCAATGGGTAAAAGTAGAGTAAAATATACCCTTGATCAATAGTTTTCATAAATTCAATAACCAATATTGCCTTTGATAGATGGTTATCATAAAACATAGAACCAGTCTTGAACCTCAATTTTCAAAGAAAAGCTTGGTGGAAGAACTTTACTTGAAACTAGTGGTAATTAACAAAATCAATTAACCGCATGTGCAACACTAGTTCTCACAAATGTTTGTGCGGTAATTTGCATTCAAAAAAAATCAAAAACTCTGGTTTATATATATATTTGAAAAGCCTTTAAGAACTAACAATTTTTTATGAAAGAATTGGCTTGAAAAATGAAACGTTGTTATCCACCACCCATGGGTGGTCTCATTAATTTGGTTTTGCTTGAAAGGGGTTGATTGTTCCTTAAGTTTCTTTGTATATTGGGTTCATTTCTCCAAGAGACTAATAAAGAAATAACCAAAAAATTCAAAAAAAGACTTGGTGAAAAATATGGTTTTATAATAATATTTGATTTTAGATGAATTTTGATGAATTGTGTGGTTATATATGAAAATTGGTTCTTTGGATTTTTTTGAGAACCATGTTTGTGAATATGATGAACCACCTTGATAACCATTAGGGTTTATTTTTGTTTTTTAAAACCATCCATCATTGATTTTTACCAATGTTATGTGATTATTTGAATTTATAATGCATTGCTGGCTAAAGATTTAAAACTATTAGAATACATTTTCACATTTGACACTTGGATGTTAGATAATTATTTTATTTTAAATTTTATCTTCACCAATAGAAAATAATTTATAAAAATTTGGCAATAAAAATAAATATTTTATTTGGCAATGCCTCTAGACTGTAAACCTTTAACAAAATGAAACCTTTACAACATTTTCTACTTTTTTTTTGCAAAAATGGTGAGAGATAATGTTCCATCAAATTATTGGATAAAGATATGTTGTCAATTATTGGATGCCTATTTTGCATTAGTGAACTAGACTAAAATAAGAAGCTCTTGGGTTCCACCAAATTTGTGTTTTGCCCTCCATTGACGATGTTGTGTGTGCATGGCCTTGTTGTTCTTCTTTCAATTTTTCTTTCAATTTTGGACTAATTTGGATTCAAGATTGCCTACTCTCCTCACCTTTTCCTTCACAATGAATTTAGTTGCTTCCACTTGTGAAACCCATATTTCAAACTATTGTTTAAAAATTTTAAAAAAAACTTTAGAGTTCTTTTAGCTTTAAAACTATAACCCATGGGTGTTGTTATTCAACATTTGTAAGTAGATAATTGAAAAATCACCTATTTATTATATATTTAATGGCAGAAACAAAAAAAGGACTTTATTTATACAATTTACACATTTGTTTAAAGTTCCCAAATTTTTAGTATTGAATTTAAGGTAATTAATTTCCTTTAACTTTTGGTGTTTAGGTTAGGAAATTTCTTGAAAATTCAGCATTTAAGAAAAATAAAATAAAATGTTATATCTAAAAAGGTTTTACAATAGTAACTATAAAATAAATCTTAGTTTATTTTGTCTTAAAAAAGGCAAAAATACATGATTGATAGTCAATAAATGTTTTCAAAATGTTGAACTAAATGAAAAGGGTTATGCTCCTCCCATTCACAATTATGTTCTTGCATTTTTCATCCCAATTAAATGTGATCCTTGTCTTATTTCCCATGGTTATTCTATGATGTTCCCAATGACATTGTTTATCACATATTTTTTGGCCAATGTTCTAATTTTCCATTGTGTATAGGTAGGTCAAACGGGAATTAACCTTGGGAGGCTTTAAAGTTCTAAAACCATTTGTTGTGTTAATGTGCATGAAACCCCATTCACATTTGTTGGAAATGATTATTTAACTCTAACTTATTTTGATTCCAATGGTGTTCCACAATCATGCAAATATTGATGATCAACAACAATAATATACTAACTAACCCAAGTAATCTTGATGAAATCCCCAAAAAACAATTAAAAATTATCTAAGACAATTAGCAAGAAAATTCATGACAACCTATTTAATTTTAATACAAATAGTTTTGTAATATCAAAATCTTATCTTATGTATGTCCAAAATAAGGCTTGTGCATGATGTAGAAGAAAGGAGCTTTAACATTGTTTATAATAATACATTCAATATACTACCTAATTAATATCATCAAAAACTATTCATTAATACAAGTTGAATTAAATTATCACAAGATTAAATGAAGAATATTGCATAGTCTATTTTGAGCCAAAAACTTTAATGAAAGCTATTGCATCGTTTGACAAATCCAATATGTTGATCAAATTAAGATTTATCATTTGCTTTTTATTGGAATTCATTTAGGTTCCCTTTGGAATCTTAGATTAATAAACAACATGTACATATATAGACCAAAAACAAATAAATTAGTAATTACGCATGGGCACCATGAAAGCTTGTCAAGAAAAAGATATAAACTAGTAAGTATACAAGTAAGTTGACATGATTCAAAAACATGTGTAGACAAGTCAGCATGACAAAGTAAGCAAAACAATTTGACAAAATAGGCAAATCGGTATGATAGTATAGGCAAGTCGATATGGGAGCATATTGTTATGATAGCACAATGTTGTTGATTTGTGGCAAGTCAATTTGCCAGATAGTTAGGCATTTATAATCGTTTTGCAAAGAATATAAAATACATTTCGACTAACTTGAAGGGGGTTTTGATGGTGATTATCTATATGTTTCTGCTGATCTATTAAAGAGAGATAACAAGCATAAGAGTTATGAGAATAAGGAAAGGGGAAAAACATTGTAGAGCTTTGTGGCTTTATGAAATGGAAGAGACATTTTTTCTTCAATTTTGTTGTGTTCAATATTGTATGTGGATTTTATTGAATTAATCTCTAAAATTACAATGGATTGAATGTTGTCCTAGTTAGTTTGATTACATGGTACTCATTCTAATGGAGTAGGACAAGGACCCAATAGTGATATATATATATATATATCATTCATTCATGGAATATTATATTCAACACTTGCAAAATTATATCGCTAATAGGCATTTGTGAATTCATTTGCTAAACATTTTGCAAGGTGATTTACATTAAACAATATATATTTTTTATATTCCTAAATGCTTTCATGTGTTGGTTAGGTTGAAGAAAAATAGGACCATACAATTTCAAAATTTGGAAAATGGGAAATTAATACATGTGAACTAATGCCAATGACCTTATACTTTTTAACAAGGACACGTTGCACCTCTAAAAATTTTCAATATTTACTTGAAAAATCAACTATATCATCACAAAATATAAACTTAAATAAATATACAATGACCATGTGACACGCAAAATGGAAACACATTTAATTGAACATTTGATGAAAAATCTTCATTGCCATTTCCCAAGGTACATTGATGTAATGGGAGAGAAGACCCCCACCACAATAACATAATTATTTATTACCTCAAGTCAAAAAACTAATAAGAGCCCATTTATTTCATTGTTATTTCTAAACAAAAATAAACAAGGACAAGTATTTCTTTGGCCTTCCTATTACTATAGTTTTTATTATCGAGAAGGCATGCATGATGGGCTATTAGCTCGATGGTAGAGTGTGCCCTTGATAGTTGTGTCATTGTGCTTGGGATGTCAAAGTTTTTAGCCACATAGATAGTTCAATGTGCTCATCAATGCTTGACTTAAAGATGTCAATCACTCAAACCACCATAACATGGTGTATTCCGTGTGATCTTGTTTCAACTAGGCTTTGAAATTTCATTTTTTTCGAAGTGATATGGATTTTAAATACATACAACCCATTGATGTGACAATATTACCTCCTTGAAATATAAACATTGCATGTACAAATGTGACCTTTTAATTATAATTCAAATACTAGCATATATATGTAAAAAGCCTATGGATGCTGGGGACATTGATTGAAGACATGCATTCAAGCAAAGAGTAAAATGCAAGCTTGCAAAAACCTTGCACTTATGCCCACAATTATTCAACATAAAATTTGCTTAATTTTTCTTTATAGATGGGGCACTATTTGGAAGAGACCCCAAACTTTTAACAATTAAAGTAAGACATATGTTGATCATGTGATTTGTTATCATAATCATATTACTTGATCCCTTTGACTTATCACTATCGTTTAATCATGTAATTTCATATTACATTCATTATTTTATTCCTTCGACAAGTTTTATTTTGATATGTCAAAGCTCTTCATCCTTGTTTGTATGGTGTGTGTCATGGATGGACACATTTTTAAACTAAAAGATGGTAAAAGAAACCACATAATAAGCTAAGACCAAAGTAAAATAGAATTTATATATGCACTTATAGATCTACTTATTTAGACATATTGATAGACAAATAAAAGCCTAATTTTGAATTAAAAGGCATTCAAGTTGTTGTAATATCCAAATCAATATATTTAATCCATTTCAGCAATGTGTTGTTCCAACATACCTTGATACTAAGACCACAATATGATCACAATATTACTAATATTTAAACATAAAAAATAAGTGAAATTTTCATACAACTCAAAATAAAATTTTGAAATAAGCTAGTAATTGAATAAATGTTGTCATATTAGGTTAAACATTTATATTTACAAGCAGGGTGATGTGCCCCTAATCAATTCCATAACATAAACATAATAAGGATTCACAATACATAAAGAGGTTTTGAAATCTTAGTCAAGGCTTATATTATTTTTAGTTGTTTAAAGGGTTCTCTTCATTATGGGTAGCCAAACTATTAGGTTGTGACCATTCATTTTGTAAATTTAATTACACATCTTATTTGCCAAATATAAAATAATGTTATATTCATAATGAGGGAAGTCTACAATTGAACAACTTTTTCATACTTTTGAGTACGTAAAAATGTTGTTGCCATTCTTTGAAGATTGTATAATTGTTGTGAGTTTAGTTGAATGCAACATTTTCCTTACCTTGAATGAAGAATTAGGACATAAAGCAAGAAGGAATGACATTGCCACAAAAACATTGGGCCTTTGGACTAATAAATCAAGAATAATAAGTAGTTTCAATTAATGAGATTTTGACCATTCATGACATGGAAATACATTGCCAATTATCTAAAATTCCATCTCTTTGCATTTAATATTGGTAATTGTCTTTTGAAGGCATTTCAACACAATAATTCTAGTGTTGATTTAAAACTTACAACAATTGTAGATAAACATGGACACATAGTTTCATTACAAAGTAGATGTCATGATTTAATGATAAAAATATTGCAAATGACTTGTGGCATCTATGGGGTATACATACACAAGTTCTTAATGACCATCTTATATTAATATTACAATTTAAAAATGGCAAGGCAATCCTTTAATAATGTTCCAAATTCCCCATTTGGTTATTAACATGTGAATGCATGAACCATTCATATACACATTTCATTATATATTTACCTCAATATGTGATTGCCAAAATGCTAAATGTGCATGTTCCCCACCTAGAAAACCAACACATCCCACATTTCCAATTTTTATAGTTTGACATAATTCATGTATACATGCCATATATATTTTAAGAATTGAATTGGATATCCAAGGGATTAGAGGCAAAGGATGGACAATCAAGCCAATAGTTGTCATCAAAATTTAGTAGAAAAGAAGGACACATAGAAGTCCAACATAGGGACGTTCTATCATCCTCAAAGACTCCCTTTTGACCTTTCAGGTCATCTTTGAACAAACTAATTGTACATGATTACATGTAAATCTTTATTAATGTTCAAAAGAGTTTAAGATATTTCACTACCCTAGGGACCCTTTTTCCCATGGGATATTGTAAATGGGTTTTTCACCCATGTTATTTTGAATGTTGTTATGGTTTTATCCAAGGTTTTTTTTTTTTTTTTTTTTTGTTCTCGATCAAATGCAAAATTATTTGAAGCATTCCAATGTTGTGAAGCAAACATGAATATTCAAGCATAAAAGATTTCTATTCACCAACTTAAAATGCAAGGTACATGCATGTGAAAATTTCCAAGATTATAAATGTATGAGTTGATAAAATGTAAGACTTTTTGTTTCCCATTTTCATGATGCTTTATCTTCATCTCATTGCCAACCTTGTTGAATTTTTTTAATTTAATACATTCTTGACATAGTAGTTTATTTATTTTTGTGTCATTTTTTTTTGTTTTCCATATGCAATTGTACATTTCTAAAATGGGGCATGCATTTATTGACTAACTAGGGTCAAGATGTAATGCAAATAACTCCTAATATTAGAGATATCCACAAAATAACCTCACAACATTTGGGCCTCATTTCACCCCCAACCCTTCATTTCAACTTCAAACACTAATATATGCAAAGTGAGTAAATTATATTTAATTTGGCTATAAAATGTTGGAACTCAATATCTAATGCATGAATTTAAAAAATGTTAATAATTATAATAGTAATACATGTACCAATAGTGAAGATGCCTAAGAAAAAAAGGGTGAAACTTAGATTACCATTAAATTAATCTAAATTTCACTCCATTTTTTATAGCAATTAATTCTTTTACTACTTAAAAAAAATCTTAGCCCCTTTTATGACCAAACTCTACATATTGATGTTTTGTTTCTTTGACATTACAAATATTAGTTTTTTTTTCACTAAATTTTGCAAAAAAAATTGAAATTTATTTGTTGCAATTGAAAAACTCCCCAAATGTAAATACATGGTTTGAGCAGGTGGCCAAAAAATACAAGGACATTTAAATTTTTACCTTTCATATTTTGTTAATAGCCAAAATTTTACTAAATTGGTTAATGGATGATTGTTGATGCCACCTTAGATACATCACAAAATTGAAAAAAAACAAAAACATTGATGTAGGCTAGTGGTTAGGGTCTGAAAGCTTTCCATAAGAACCTAGGAATAATATTAAAACTTATTGGGAATAAAACAACTTGATGCATGATTGGCACACAACAAGCCATAATTGACATGTTTATGCAAAGCCTATTGTGATGCATGAACTTGCAAGATAATAATGTTTCAATATTGCTTAGAATCCACCTTCACAAGGGAGGCAATAGCTATGGTGTCCAAGAAAAAGGTTGGCAACAAAAAAAAATTCTTGTTTCGATATTAAAAAAAATGACGAATTTATCATAAAATTAGGAAAAAAAAAGTTGAATTTACACTAGAAAAAACAAAATTTTCCCAATTTATTTCTGAAAAAATAGTGAAATTTCCCCCCAAAAAAAACACTAGTTGGTAATAAGGATTAGTATAAAGATTTGCCGCATTTCTGGTGATAAATAAATTTCAGCCCTTAACCCACCACGTATAACTTAGGCAAATCCTTTGAACTTGGTTAACCTCATGTAGCAGCTTATGACTATAATTCTTAAAAAGTAATATCTTAATGTGAAAAATAAAAATAAAATGTAAATAATTATGAATAAATAGATAAATAGTTTTAAAAAAAACCCCCAGGCATCAAAACTTTCCATCTACATGCAAAGTTCAAAAATCACATTTATGATAATTCTAAATTATTACTTTCAGACTTCTGTGCCTTAAGAGAGTAGTATGTATCACATTACTGTTATGCTGTCTTTCTTATGCAGCTTTTGTGCCACATACACATGCTTGCATGTACTATTAGTGGTATACAGACTACTCACTTATCACTCATCATAACAATCATAATGGAGTGTCCCATGTGCTCTAGTGAAGTGTGTGCTCTTTGTTAAATTGGGTCTTGAAAGTCTTTTGCACTTCCCTATAGGGTTTCTTGTAAAATAGAATTAGGTAACTAAAAACATAGCAACTACATGATGAGGGCTGCTAAGGTGGTGGGTACATTGGTACCTTCAGGTTCTTGATGGAGGTGACCTCTTAGGAGCATCTCCTGGGTAAAGTTATGTGACCTTGCCAAATTATTTCTCACATCCAAGTTTAGTTATTTGCTTTTTTTCAACCCCACCCATAAAACTAAAACTGGGACTGCAAATAGGCTCATCTTTGACCAGGGTTGGTCCGGTACATAGGTATGCACCTGGTATCAGCACTGGTATCAGAGACCCTACCAGATTGGTATGATATAACCAGCATCCTTTACATCCATAACATGCTCAATTGGTGGATGTGAACCAATTTTTCATCCATTCACCAAAGAGGATATGGATCACTTTGTGTCCACACAACGAACAAGATATAAACGGATTAACATGGTTGTCCAATCAGGACGAGACACATCACCAAGTCAGCCCTTAAAACTGATTCTTTGACCCAAAATTCCCAAGTTGATGGTCTATTGGAAACTGGTTATGAGTTAGGTTTAGATGATCCACAAAGTAGCACCCACCAGCAAAACATTTGGGATGGATGATGTGTGGATAGGAAAACACTCTGTTGGATGTATTCCTGTCTCATAGCTAACCACTGTGGTTAGCAATGTACTCACCATCCACATGTATCTCCCTACTTACAATGTATAGTAGCTTCACCCCAAGTGCTTTACTTACTTACCTACAGAGTAATCACATATATTCCCCACTTATAGACCCTTCACACCTAGTGGTAGCATTTTGTAGTGTTTGTTGCCTAATTTTATGATGATGCCTAACCCTAAAAGGACCCTTTGAGGCCATGCATTCACACATAACCCTTGGTGCCTTGGTTTCTCTCTTCTTTTACTTATAAAAAATGTTTGCCCCTCCGCTTTGTCCATTTGCCCCCTTTGCTATGATCACTCTTGCTTTGTCACTTTTCTTTGGCACTTTTCTTCATCTCTTGTGATGTTTATTGCTCATTGCAGTCTCTCCAACTCTTTTTTTTTTCTTTCTTATGTCTATCTTGCTCCTTGCTCCTTACTATTTTGCTATTGCTCATGTTCTAATGGTGCTCACAACACATGCATTGTGCTTTGCCTTGTCGTGATGTTCAACATGGTCATTTGCCTCAACTGGCATTTGTTGTGTTTTGTTCATTTAATCATGACCCTCCTATTGCATAATGGTTTTTGTTTGTGTTGTTTTTCTCATTCTTTTGTAGCACTAATCACATATTGTTTTTTTTTTGGGGCCATTTTTTGTGTGTTCAATTTTGCTTTCTATTTCAAAAAACTCACAATGGTTCTTTTTGTATTTTCTTCCTAAAGTAATTATTAATATTATTTTTTTTTGGCTTATGTTTGATTTGTTTCTTGTTGCATTGTGCAAGTGTTTTTCATTTGTTGTAGGGAATAGCTTTAGCTTAAAGTGACAACCTACTTGCTAAAAATTGTACTTTAATTTCATTCTTTTTTTTGTCATTAGTTTTTTCCTTAGAATTCTATTTATTCTATAATCACACAAGGATACTCTAATAGATTATGTTCTCACATTTTCCATCACTTTGTCAGTCGATATGATGTAATAAATGTTTTTTGCAACATATGGAGCAAGTTCATGAAGCTTTTTACACCCAAAATCATGATAAAGTCACCACTTGAGTTTAAATATAAGATAATTCTTGTACTTGTTATATTCCATGAACTTCAAATTTGATCTTCTTTGAGCTTGTCGATATTTGATCTAAGCCATTAAATGAAGTTTGAGAACACTACTTGGTTTTCTAGGTTTTCATTCACAAAATTCAATGATGATGAGTTTGTGCGGTCTTCTTAATGTGCAAGGTGCCATCGATGGCACACACATCTCAATTGTTAAAACGTTTACATATTGTAAACACTATTATTATCACAAATCATGTGTGTGTAATGTGATGATGCAAGGATTTCACACACATTTGCATTGTATAGAAATGCCCAATACCATGGTTTGTTTTAAACTAACACAAATTCTCAATACATGGGTTTCCTCGATATTTTTTTGGTGACAAAAGTTATTCACTAAATACATAGTTGATGACCCCATTCAAAAACAAGGGCCATCACATTGTTTTGGAATTGTTATACAATAATAAACATAAAATATGTTTTTTTGTTGTGGAGAATGCTTTCGAAAATGATTTAAAAAAAAATCTTACTAAGTTTGATTTACATACGGTGTTTTTTGTGCCAAATGCATTCATTGCTTGATGTTTATTACATAACTACTACAATCTCATATTGCATTTCATATTTAGAAAGACTAATGAATTTAAATAATGTAGATTGAATTTGTTACGATTTTAGAATAAATCCCATATTCAAAAATTAATGAACATGGATATGCAACTTAATCCAAAATTGAACATGGTAGATATAATCATTGATGTTATCAAGGAACAAACATGACATGTACTTGAAGGGCAAAATATATTTAGTGATGTAATGTGTAGGGAATTGAACATTTATTTTGGAAAATAGATTGTTTACACGGTTAACAAAAATATGTCTCTTAACCTTCAACCTACTACAAAATTTGATTCATATTTGATTAATTAACATTATTATATAATTTTATATTTTGAAATGTTTTCATTTTGTAGTTTGGTCTATTGCTATTTGGAATAATATTTGTTTTGATGTTCATGGAAGTTCTTTTCGAATAGGAAAGGTTCTTCATCACAATTTTTTTAGGTCACGATTGGCAATCATAATCATGTGATTATTTTTATAGGTTCATATTGTTTAAACATGGATGTCATGCACATGACATTTGTGTTTAGAAAATATTTTTACATGTACAACATGTGTGTCCAAAAATTTCAAACCTATGGAAAATAGATTTCGCATGTGTATTATTGTTAAATTAGGGCCCAAGAAATTTGTGATGCTTGCTTTTGTTATATTTGAAAAGCATCATGATATCAATTAGGCTTGTAATTGCCTGTGCCATGTTCATTTGAGTCTCATTTATTGTCTTGTCTTTGCATTGAAGTAATTTAGGCAAATGCAATGTGATTATTAAAAAGGCATTGTCGTGTGAACAATTGAGAGGTCATTCACAAATGCCCATATGTTTTCAAATTTTAATGGATATCATACCCATGGCTTACATGTTCTCTATTTATGCCATTATCATTGAGATGAATGGATTTTTCAACGTTGAATCCAATTACATTGTGGATGTTCTCTAAATCTTGCATGTGATCACAAATGTGTAGAGGATTGAATATGGGCCTTTTTCCCATGAATTACATGATCATGTCATTAGAAGGTTTTATAGAAAAATTGTGGAAAATAGTGTGCAACCTTGTCATGCAGGTTCATTGCCCAATAATCTTCATTTTGCTTTGCTTTTAACATGTGATAAAATACCTTATTCAATTTTCCAAAGCTCTATCATGCCTTTATTCTTGCACATTGAGTTGTTTTTCATGTGTTGAAAAAAATTATATTACACAACAATTTTAGGGATTTTTTCCCACTTTGCTATAGTTGTTTCAAAATAATCCCATGGGTCAACCTTGTTTTAGAGTTGCAATATGTTGTTCATCTTGCTTTGCTTTGATGAGTGCCAATATCTTTTTATGCTCCCAATTTGGCTAATTTGGTTTCCTTGTTGAACTTCAATTGATGCATTTGAACTTGCTTTGTTCTTTGTCTTTGATGGACCTCCTTTTTCATATTTCTTGATAATTACATTATAGTGAATTGAAAAAAATAGATTAACACATTTATTTTTACACTGTTTTTTTTTTGTAAATTGGAAAAAATGAAAACATGTTACATTTGAACTTTGTGGATTGTCACTACCTCCAATGATTCAATCCTTAGAATTATCAATATTGGAGGTTGTCATTCCAACTAGTTCCACAATAAGGAGTGATTTAAATTGTATTACATGTGTGTGAAGGCTAATTTTGTTCAACATTGTGAAATTCTATAAAGATATTCATGAACATTGTAAAAAAAATGTAAAGATGGAGTTGGGCATTGGTGTTGAGTGTGCACTTGAACATGCCATTGAAATTGTTGTTGTTGATGTTATAATGCACTCTTGAACTTGAACATTGCTATTTGTGTTGATATTGAGTGTTGTAGAAAGTTATTTATTTATTTATTGTATTAGCGTGTTGCCAAAAAAGCAAGCAAATGAGTTGTCAATTGTGAGCAAGGAGGTTGATGATGGTGAACATTTTGTTAACATTGAGTTATACACCCAACTTTAGGCTACCATTCTTCTTAACTTTGAGGTAACATTATATGCCACATTGGATGCCACTTCAACATTTGTGTTACAAAACATTACATGTGTGAATTGTCTTTTATAGTTCCAATTGTTAACATTCATTTATCGTCAATTTATCTTTAGGTGTGAATGATGATTTACTCTTATGATACTTACAGTAAACTCTTTCTAAACTAATATTGTGTAAACTAATATTCTCTCTAAACTAATATGCGGGCACAGGCCCGTGGCGGGCCTCATACTTAATCTAATAATTTTCCATAAACTGATATTCAATATTTTTTTTCTAGTCCCATAACATTTTATAAACTAATACATCATACTATGGCACCAAAAAAGCGATGAAATCAGAGGAAACACCTTCGAAAGTACAAAGCTAAATGTGCTGGAAGAAGCTACACAAGGTTCCGTTACCTTCCCCAATGATCCATCACCTTCTACTAACCTCCATGACCTTCCATGCTGCTCTGGCAGGTTCCATAATGATTTTTGTTACCCCCCATATAATTTGTTTAAACTAATATCCTCCATAAACTAATATCTTCCAGCTGGTCCCAAGAATATTAGTTTAGAGAGAGTTTACTGTACCAAGTTACATAGGTACCTTTGATAGTGTGAGGAGGAAGAGGAAGTATAAGGGTTTACAAGATAGGTTACCATTAAATTGCCATATGTTGGCCAAAAAAATCATACAAACCACCATATTTCTTTATTTAATAAGCTTTGGTAGGTGCTCAACAATATCAAAGGTTGATTATTATTTTTTACTTTCAGAGCTTTGTTCATAGCCAAATAAAGGGCCTCTGACACGGCAATAGCTAAATCCAGCCCCACAAAAATGTATCCATATGTGGGCCTTACCTATTATAAAACAGTTGCAATTGAACACTATGATGAGCTTTAATATTTGTAAATCATAGGGCAAAATAGTGACAAGAGGCACCTTGTGCATACTAGAGGCTGCTTATGCCCTTAGTAGGTCTCAAAGGCATCTTGTAGGTGTAAGGTCCATCCTTTCTATTGTAGGAGGCATTATTGAGAGATGTAAGGTGCACTCCAAATTCACTAGGAAATTTCTCCAAGTGTGTCAAAAGGTGCTCTAATGTTTTTTGGAGTGTAACAAGTGTAATGCCCAAGGGCCTTTGCCCTTCCAAACCGAATAAAATCCCCTCTACACACCCTCTCCCCCTCTTCATTTTTTTCTCTTATGTTCCCAAGTTGTTCCCAATAGTTATCATTATTTATGCTAGATATTCGCCTTTTCATGTCCATGTAAATTAGTCATGATTGATACCATGGAGAAAACCTGACCATATGGAATGAAGTGACCATATAGAGGAAATTAATGATGTTGATAACATCATAAACAATAGGGATGAACTTCATTGAACATGGATTTATGTTAGATTTTGTCGGGAAAAAAGGTTCATTGGATGGAACTTTGACATATGGATGGATGAAAATATTGTATTGGATAAGAAATCAACATAGATGAAAAAATTTCTTGTAGATGGAGTTGACAATATGGAATGATATAGCCGTATGGATGGAATTGAAATGGCTGAATTTTGTGACATGGATGAAACGATATCATGTGGATGAATTTGAAGACATTAATGGATTTGATTGCATGGATGGAGCTGGAACATGTGGTTGAGACTCAATATATGGCTGAAAATGGATGAAATGGCTTGTATGAAGTAGATGGATGAAATTAAACATAAGGATGAAACTTGATGACACAATCAACATTATGATAATGAAGAAAACATGAGCACTTATATGAAACAATTGAAGTATACCACAAGGATGAAACTTCATGACATGGATGATGTTGTGTTCTTGGATGAAATGATCACATGAATGCAATAAATCACAAGGATGGAACTATGTGAACATGCCTATCACCAAAACTTTTCCACCTTTTCCTTCTTCCATTTTCTCCCTCCCCACCCATTTTTCCTATCTCCCAACCTCATATCTCTTCTTTACTACTTGGCCAACCACGTCTTCCTTTTCCATTCGAAAGTGGCCCTTGGTGATGCCCCTTTCAAAATCTGAAATCTGACCATATGGATGAACCTTAACTACATGGATGATTAAACATATGGATCAAACATGAAAAGAAGGATGCAATTGATGAAATGGGTTTCAAGACCTAGATGAAACAAACAGATGGAGGGAAAGGATGAATGCAAGGAAGTGGATGGATGGGATGAACTCTCCACATGATGAAGTTGATAGCATGCAAATGAAACAACAATGTAGATGAAATTTATGAGACAATTGAATTGACTCTTCGAATTTATTTGATGACACAAATGGAATAGATTGGACATGGATGAAATGAAAACTCATGGATGAATTGTTTTTGCAATATGGGGTTGATAACACCAATTAACTAACATAACTAAGTAACTAACTGACTGGAAACAATTATGGGGACCACAATGGATGGATGGGTGGGGAGTTTTGCCTCTTCCTTTCATCCCATGTAGGACAAAGAGGGTATATTATCAGGGCACCAACCAGATCTGTGTGTGGTAGTGTGCCCACTACCCACATTCATTTTCTTCCATTCATTCATTCACTCACTCACTAGCCCCTTATATTTCAATCAGGGTGGTGTCTTTTTTTAGCACCAACTAACTTATTTTGTAGAAGAAGTAGACTTATATGCATGGGTGGTGTACACTTGGTTCTTGTGTGTTTCTTTTGTGCAAGTTCCATAGATGAAGAGGGAAGACAAAATTTTGAAGATTTTGAAATATTTCCCACCCCCCACTAAAAAGAAGTTGGAATTCAAAGATATCTTGAATTCCAAAGGTTGGAATGATGAACCCATCTTGTGTTATTTTAGGGTTTAGAATTTAGGAGGTGGGTTGCATTGGTCTCATGAGACATTTTTATTTGTTGTGTGACATTGGAAATCTATATTTTAAGAGAGGTGTTTGTTTGTTTGTTTGTTTAGGTGCAATGGGTTGTAATCCAATACAAATCATGGGGCCTTTGGATCCATGTTCAATACCACGAGAAAGGTGTCGATAATGTGGTGTTCACAATTTTCAGACCAATTGTATAAAAGTTATTGAATTTAGAGTGATTTTTGTCTTGAAAAATTAATTACAAATTTAAAACGACCTTTTCAGAATTGAGTTTTTTGGAAAGTCATTTTTTTAGTAATATGGTCTTGAAGATGTTTGTCTTAGAATTTATTTTCTGTTGTATTTTTTCATAAGTTTTTTCACAATGGAGTTTTCAATAAAGTCTTATCATTTAAAGCCTTGAAGATATTTTCTACCAAAAAAATTGTATACTTTAAGCTTCAAAATGGTTTGTCTTAAAATCTCTTAATATCTATACATTGTACTATAGGGGTAGCATCAGCAAATGTTTGTTGTATAATTAATTAATTTTGAGGATTTCATTTTGAAAATAAAATTTCCTCAAATATTCCAAGAGATTTTTCACTTTTCTTTTTAAAAACATCTTTGAAAAGAAGAATTTGAAATAATCATGATTTTAAAAAAAAAAGTAATTTGTGCCAAGG
>Ga0209611_10001828_pt1 | contig 36927 bp, 23 predicted proteins | sample S1TSphgellanicum_3_FD_187693 | JGI IMG/M metagenome (GOLD analysis project Ga0209611, IMG submission 187693) | Host-associated microbial communities from peat moss isolated from Minnesota, USA - S1T2_Fc - Sphagnum magellanicum MG (SPAdes) (version 2) | ecosystem: Host-associated > Plants > Peat...
CTGATGAAGTGCAGAAGGGGAAAGAAAGTCAAAGAAACATAAAGGTCGAGAGCCAGCAAATAAGGTATTGAAGATTAGGGATGTGTCTGAGGGCGTTGTCAGAAATGTTTAAAAGGTTTCTTAGAATCCAGATGTGACATTTTTAAGCATGTTTTCATGTCACAAGTTTGACTGCATTCATGCCTTACATGTCTAGAACTTGGGATAGCTCAAAGGATTCTAGATGCATAGAAGGCTAGGTTGTTTAATTGGTTCTTGTGGTGCAATCGTGGTTTTTGATTGCAAATATGGCAGTTCAGTATGAAATAGAAGAGACACCTAGAAATATAGGTTTGGTTACTGGTAAGATGTGCCAGAATGCCTCTGATATATCACCAAAGTGCATTTTGTTGCAGAATGATAAATCATAGTGCCCTGAATTTTGTCATTTTTTCCACATTGCCTCTATGGGATCTCATTTGCATTTAGGTTGAAGATGAAAATAGGATTGGTGTTGATTATGTCCAGCAAATTTTGGATTAGCCATAGGTCCTAGAAAACATAATTGACAGCTAAATTTCAAAGATTTCATTAGGCAAACTTTGTCTGATTTTAAAAGCGTGTGTGGTTGCAAAATATAAATTCAGAAAGCCGGGGGTCTTGGCAAAATCACCTTTGGGATTTGAATGGAGGATTAGAATCTATTCATGTCTCTATCAACCCTCGAGAAAACATGCCATTGCCATCTGCTTTCATTTATATAAGAAACAACATTATTAATCAAGTTGTGATATATTTAAGTAGGCATGTTTCTGAGTTTTCTATAGATGACTATTGTTCAAGTTGTCATTGTCATTCCAACTTTGTTGTAGCCACAAGTGGGTGTAATTGTGCTCACCAAATAGATGATCATGGGGAGTTTGCCTATACGCTATTTAGATTGCTCAGAGAACGACTCCTAAATAAGGTTTTCATTTTACATTACTAGTTATTTCAGATTTGAAAGATGCAGCTTAAGTGTGTTAGAGAGATCACTAGTGTGGTTGAAGTTGTGACGTGTTATGTGCATGACCTCAATGCCTTCGTTTGGTTGAAGTTGATGACACCGAATATTGGATAGTGGGGACGTGCATTTTATCTACTAATAGAGATAGGGGACAGCAATGCAAGGGTCCTGTTGAGCTTGGGAATTTATCTAGGAGTGCAACAAGTTGTGTGATTGCAACATGGATTTTGGGAATTGAGTAGTGTAACAAGGGATGCACTATCATCTAAAGGTATGGTGAACTCTATCTTCCATAAATTGTCTTCATTTGTTTTGATCTTAGAAGGTTTCTTCAAATGATATAGGCATCACAGATTCTAAATTGTGACTTTCCGTTTTTAAAGTCTTTTGGGCAAACAAAGAAAAGGGTTGGGGATCAAAAAACTAGAAGACCTTCCGACTGGAGCATTTGTATTTGAATTTGTGGGTGAAGTTGTGACGAATACTAAATTAATGTGATGAATCCAAGATCATTAGAAAAATGGTGAATCTACCTACCACTATGGAATGCATTTAGATGCAGATTGGGCCTTTGAAATGATTACTAATGATGATCAAACATTATGCTCAACACTATGAGATGCGCAAAATTATGGGAACATTTCAAGATTCCTAAATCATAGATGCCAAGACGCAAACTTGATAAACATGCCTATCAAAACTGACAACCAAGTTCCATAATATTATTAGGCAAGTTATTGATATAATCTTGTTAATCAACCACAAAGTATCAACATTTTGTCAATCATAAAGTATCAACATTGGCATCATGTGCAAAGGAGTTTCTTACATACCCACACTTGGATGTTTTATATGTGTAGGTTGCATTTTTTACTTGTTGCAAAGTCATAACATGCAAGGAATTAACATGGGACTATGGAATTGATTTCTCCAACATTTCCAGTGGCATGCAGACATTCACATGTTGTTGTGATAGCACATATTATAAGGGTCATGGAGTATAGTTGCATGTGTAAGTGGAGCCCATGTAAGTTATGATGTTGCAACCCTAGCCTTGGGCTCGCAACCAAGGCAAAGGCTGGCAAAGGTGCGGGCCAAAAATGAGCCTGAGAGTCACATTTCATGCTCTTGGGAATGTAGGAAAGTGTGAAGGAATGAACCCCCACACTCCCAAATGAACTTTCACTTTGAAAGTTGGAGTCCCAATGGACTCCCGAATTTTTAGAGGGCGATTGCAGAAGTCAAAACTTATTGGATTAAAGAGTTCTATATATTGTTGAAAATTTTTTGGAACATAGATGTCAAAAATGGCTTGCATGACCGATTTGGGCATTTAAAACATAAGTTATGGCCAAAAGAAGTTATTGCCAAATTGTAAATTTGGCAATTTGACTCCCGACCATTAAGAGTCAAGAATCGTCGTAATTTTCTTGCATGCAGGTGGCGTGCCACATATCCTTAGAAAGCTCTCAAGGGCTACAATTTTGCTTCAGACCTCACTTCAATTGGAGGTCTTCAGATAAAGTTATGGGCCTCCAAATTCGTAGGAGTTCCAATTTCAAGAATTTCAGGACTTCAATTTGGGAGTCTCGGGACAAAATGACATTTGGGTGCTGGCCCTATGGCCAAGCACAGAGAACACTATAAAGGGGAAGGTGGTGGCTTCCCCCAAGTTTGGGTCGTGGTGAGTCTTATGAGTCTGTGTTTGCCCGTGATTCATCCGTGCATTAAAAGTGCTCCAACTACGCACTAACCAACTTGTTATTTGGTTTGTGCAAGTCCATGTGAGTAGTTGAATTGCTTGTCACTCTTCCTAATCCCCATCCCAAAGCTCTAACACGCCTTTCTACCCCAAAATGTTGTGAGCCAAAGAGCGTGCCCCGACTCCTTATCCTTCCATTGTTTTCACTTTATACTCACATTTGAGTCTATCAAAAAGCTTGGGGGTGCGTCATATGAGGTGGGGTATCTGTATTTAATTTACATATGTACTAACATGTAATATTTTTGGGGTGTAGATTTTGGACATTCATGTAATCTTGTGGTAAACATGTGGTACAACAATGTACAATTTGGTGTACATGGGTTACATTTTGGTACATTTTACTTTACTTTAAGTATTATGTTGTACTAACTGATTATAATTATTACAACACTACATTGTTGTTCTTTCTTACAAGATGTGTTAACATTTTAAAATTGGAAAGTAATTTAAGTAGTTTAGAAAAATGTGAAAATGATTAAATAGTGTTACAAATTGAAGTAGCTCGTGTGATGTTATAAGAAAAACTAGATGCAATTTTGTTGTTGTGTTAATAATCAACAACCCATTCTTTATTGCCTCTAAAAAAGTACAATGTCCATATCAACAAGCCATTTTGTGAACATATATATAATGGTTTTGCAACCATATTATATAATTGAAAAAGAAAAAAAAAAGGGTAATTTTATTTGGGATGACCTGACTACATTAATAGTCTAGGGCCCCACTAATCGAATCTTATTGTCTTGTTTTAAAATGTCCTTGAAAATTTAGGTGACCATTTGAAACCATTTGTCATGTGAATAAAATATGAATTGAAAAATATGTCATCAAACTTATTATGGGGATAACATAACACCCAATATAGTCATCCATCTTTCAACACGTGGCATGATGACATACATATATCTCATAAAGAATATTTTTCTTTACTAGGTCCATTAATGTAGAAACACCTAATAACATGAAGGAACCCTAAACCAAGTCCTTACTTTTTGGACCTTTATAAGGTTTTTGCAAAAACAACCCAAGATGGGTAGTGGCTTCATAATTAAGGTCCTTTTTTGGCCACATTAAGAATCCATCTTTAGGTTTTCAAATTATGCACATTGTACATGTGCTTTGCTTACATGCATATGAGGATCTTAATTCTACCACATGCGGCCTGCGTATTAGGACCTTCATTAGACCCTATTAAAGTCCATCTTTTTGAGGGTGAACATTAGGGTCCTTGTTTGACCCTATTAAAACTTTTCCTCAATTTGAAAGTATTACATTCATTATTTCTAATCAACATCTAATAGAACAAATGAATGGTGTAATAGAAATATGAATACTTGTGGGTAAAAGCACTCTAGGGTGGATCAAAAAGGGCACATGTGGAATCTTTAATAGTACATTTTTGTAGTGTATTTTGATTGTGACCAAAATGTAAAACCATCTTATAATCACTTTATCCTAAAAATAATTACATTGGCACCTTTCAAACATCCTAAAATTTAAAGTTTGTGAAAATATATATATAAATTCCACAAAAATCATGTCCAAAAGGACTTCATAAAGTTATTTCATAATTTTTTTCTATAAAATCCCTATATTTCCATGTCATCTTGAAAATGGTTTGGAAACCTTTATTTTGAATTTCTCATGATTCCATTAATGCAAAATTTGGAAATTATGAATCCATATGCACACCCTTTGTGTATTATTACATTTTAGGGGGTAAAATTTAAAAGTCCCTCATTTGAAATGTTTATATTATTTTGATTTTATTTTTCTTTCACAAGTAAATGTACTTAGAATCGTTAAATTGAGTCCCTTTAAAATAATTATTATAACAAATACATGCACCATACATTTGAACCCATAAAGGTGTAGAAAAATTGGCCCATTACAAGGTGAAAATTAAGTTGTACCACAAAGGACGAAAAGGGTCAAATTTTTATTGCAATCTTTTTTTTACTTTATATTTTGATCCCCATAAAAAACAATGAGTCAAAAGTTGTCAAAAATTTTACAAGAACTATATTTTAAACCATTACAATTTTAGATTCCATCATAATCATCCATAAATGTGCCTTTACATTGTAAAAATGGACTAGGTAAAAAAGATAGAAAAGGGTGACACTGTGACAAGATTTTGGTACACTTTAAATAATTTGGACCCTACATGATTTTGTGAACACTCTAATTTGCAACTACCCTTGTGCAATGTTATTACATGTTTTAGGATGGTAGCTAGTAGCTAGTCAAAGTGATTTGGGTGTTGGTCAAATTTACTTACTAGTGTAGATTGGACTTCAATTCATTTATATTAATTCAAGTAATTAATTAATTTAATACCATTCAACAATTTGGTGATTAATTGAAGTTGAATTCACCTAAATGAAATCACTTTCAAATCATTTGTGAATTCACCAAATTAAGTAATTAATTCAATCAATCATCCAACCCACCAAATCAATGGATTAAATTAACTAAATTGAGTTGAAAAATGATTTTCACAAAAGTGAGTATGGAGTGAATAAGTCATTTGATTAGGTGAATTAATGATTAATTGAAGTCTGGACAATTCACTTCATTTATAATATGATTTGGACATCAATTATTTGAATTTATTTTTAAATTGAAACTCCGAATATGATTGAAATTCTTTCTACACTTAAAGCACTAAGAAATTTTTGGATTGTGACTAGATGACCATACTCACGCAAATTTCCCCTAGTGAAACTCCTATTGAACTAAACCCACATTCCTAAGCTTGTAATTCCTATTAATTCATAAAGATTTTATTTTAAATTCCAAATGTCTAGATTTTTTGTAATTGGACTATCCATAGGAAAGAATGAAAAATCACCTCATTTTTTACCAACAAATTGATGATAGCCAATTGCAACAACCTTAAATAACATAAATCTTTTGGTTCAAAACCACATTGTTGAAATAGTCACATTAGGCTATAGAAAACATCAAGCTTTAATTGTAAACATCAATGTTTGAGCAAAAGTCATCTAGTTAACCCTTCCCCAAAAATAAAAACCCCTTATACTCAATATTAATTTGCCCAATATGCCAATATGGTGTTCCTAAATAGGTATGCCAATGTTGAAGTTGCCCAATAGGGTCAAAACATGATTAAGTATACATTTGTTAATCCTTGCATCCCAAAAAAAAATGTTTAATTTTTTTCCCATTAATTGTCTGTCTTTTAGGGTTCAAAAAACACCTATGGGTTAGGGAGCGATTAAGGTGCAAATGTTAGCTCGCGTTCTAGGTTTTGAAAATCTTGCAAACATAAGGGAACAAAACACCCATGGGGTAAGGGTCAGCTATCATCACCATTATTGTCAAACTCTAGTGCAAACTTTTGGTACCTCAACCCAAGCTTTGTGCATGCTATATTGTTGCCAGTCTTGCACTTCAAGTTTGAGTTTCAATAGAACTTTGAACATATGATTATTTGGCGTTTCATTATCTTGAGTTTTTTACAGAATTGTGATAGCTTGTGCAAAGTTTCAAATAGTGATTTGTTGAGGCATACAAAAAAAATTCACCTTGTTAATGCATAAGTTCATTGTTCATCTTTCATTATGGAGTCTTTGATTTTGAAGAGAAAACCATTGACTTTGAAGAATGAAAATGTGAAAGATAATTTAGTGAGTAAGAGGGGAAAAAAAAAAACTTCAAAGGATGAGGCATACTCTTAATCGATTAGGATGGGAAATCTCTAACTTTGCAAATAGGCTAGGGTTATGTTGTGAAGGTTTGAATCCCCATAAGGAGATCATAGAATTTGTAATGGCTCATTGAAGAACTCACTTCTATTTTTGGTGTTAGGCAACAAAACGAATGGAAAGCAAGCGTTAGTGAATTCTTGACCGAAAAGGACTGTGAAATGCTTTGCAAGTTGTATGAAGATGTCTACGCCCAACCTCCCTTGAATGGTGACTACCTAGTTTTTTTTTACATGGTTAGTTGGTTTAGTGTAAAAGGCGTTCAAGCAAATTGGGCTCAATATGTGCATGATACAACACATCAACAGTTGAAGAGGGCAACAAGGCTTGCACCATGTGGAAGACCAAAATTGAGTTTGACTATAACAGCACAATCCACACAAAACAATGTGCACCTTACTGACAAAGATGGGCAAGATGAAGAGTGTTTTCTTCTAAAAGGCCTGAAAGAATTGAAGGTTTTCACACCAAACTAGATAACACTAATGAAAAAATTGTTGGAAAATGTAGAAAGTGTGGAGTAGAACCACCATCCAAAGAAGTTGGCTATGCCCACAAGGAAGGAACGTCTCTAATCTAAAGTGAATTCTTGGGTGACAACTCTAATTTACCTAAATAAGTGTTTGGAAAAGGACGAAGGCAAACTGTCAAAATTGTGTAGAAGTAGGGATAACACTCATAATGATGTTTCTATATGCCATTCAAAGTGTACAAACTCTACTATCTCTTCCAATCCCACTGCTTTAAAGAAGTACAAGGCCATGGCATCAACAACAATTGTGAATTTGAATAAAACTAAATGGGATTTTGAGCTTCAAAACTTTTTGGTTGAGAATGAGCATGAAAAGGTGCAAGAAGGCCAAAAGGAACATGACCAAACATTGACACGATTAGAATCTTTAACTATTGAGGTCAAGTTGTTTAACCATGAAACAAGCCATAGCAAGATTTGGATAAAAGGTTTACTACACCAAATACATCTAATGTCAAATGGTGCAAGTGTGTCTAACACCCCATTGCCCATTGACAATCCCACCACCATGCTACCAGGAAATCCTAGAGTGATTTTTGTGGAGCCATGCCCTATTTGTGGTTTATATTTCTTCTGCAACAACATCATTATGTCATCATGTGGGTGCACATATCACCCCTTCTACATGGGGTTATATATGGAAACTAATGCTACTCATTGTGCCAAGTCTATGTGTGGGAAATTGTTAAGGTCTGACTAGATCATAAGCTCCGGATTCAAGCAAGCTTACGTCCAATTAAAGAGGCCCAAGCTAAACATGTACACTTGCAGATGATTAGAGTACCAGTTACAGTTGATGGAGGTCTGAAGAATCAGTTTGTTGAGACAAATGTGGGTTTTGACACCACTTGCAAGGCATATATGTTTGGATTGTGACAAAAAAAAGGAAAACTACTTTGTTTTTTCTAGGATTATTGTTGTTGCAATTGCACAGTACACACCAACATCTGTTGTTTCATCTACTTGCCTCCTAACTTTTCATCACAGATTCTATTGGTTGAGTTTGTTTATTTCTAGAAAATTGGGTTGTTGGTTGGCATATACTGCTGGATGGTTTATTTGTGCTTGTTGCTTCATTAGTTTTAGCAGTCTAAAACATGGTCCTTCCATGTGGAAGGTAAAGCATTTATTGGTTTTGATGAGAGGTAATACTACTTGCAATTCAGTTTTTGTTGGGATAGCAGCAATCTATCAGTTTTCGACAATGGATATATGTGTATGGCATGTGTACTCACATCTACACTGATGCTCTCTTTGCAGAAAAGGCAAAGGAAAGCACTTGTTTCTATGGGGGATCCAAACATCTAGGGTAGTTTAAATGGGAAACCTGGGTCATGAACTAAATACCTTGTGGTCATTCTTCTAATCATATTGAATTGCAGTGGCCGTCCTCTTCCTAGATGCCGTTTGCCCCTGTGATCTCCAGTTGGATCAAGTTCACTGAAGCCTAAAATTATGCTAACAGTGGTCATTAGTCATTACCATGTGGTTGCCATGGGGGCTGGAGCAGTATTACTACTTCATCAGGCTCCTAGGAAGGCCGGCATCTGATGTTTCATTGGAATGCACTCTCCACTCACATCCCAACATGGTAACTAGATTGCATTTGCAAGATGCATTTTGTTGGAATGGGCTCAGGGAAATGCATGTACTTGAGATTTATATTTTGTTAACCATTATATACGGTACAGGTCATAAAGCAAGTTTGGGATGCTATTCAAGCCCAAGGAAAGCAAGTTGTAAAATGTAATTGCTGTGTGCACTTCATATTACTAATTCTGTGAATTGCATACTACTTCTGCACATTGGGAATGTTATGGCATGTCATCAACCAAGAGCAGAGCCAAGGGATTTTGGGTGCAGGGATTTTGACTGGAATGATTCTAACATCACAACTGTGCTTGAGCTCTGACTGAAAGCCATCCTTAAGAATCCTTTGAAATGAGGTCTGCAGTAGCGACAAATCTAGGAGGATCTTCTGGGCACAACAATTACCTGAGGTTGTTTTTCCTTAAATGTTCGTGTACTGATCATTGTGCATGTGATGATCATTCAGCTGGCCTGGGCTAAATGGTCAAGATATGCATACATGTTGAGTAAATAGAGTCTGAAAATGTAAAGGGGCTAACATTTATTAATAGTGCAAACCTATGCAGGAGGTAAAGCAAATGTACAATGCCCACAGATGCAAAGGCCTTCCCTTTGAGCAGAGCCAATAAAGAGAACCATATATGAATGAAATACCTTGCTTATGATACACCATTTTTAAGTGATCTTTTCCCAAAATCTTGCTATGAGAAGTGCATCAGCTTGACCTGTAGACAACCAACACAACATTTCATCTAAAACCTTGATGACAAGTTGCAACTTCCTCTCTAAGTTGCTAAAATTAGAATCTGAAATCCCCCATCCTAGACATGTTTATGGGGATGCAATCTCCAAATTAACAATTTGAGTTCGATGGTTAGTGCATTAAACAGTTTGTGTCCATTCCAGCAAAACCAAACATGGTGACACCACAAGAATGACTGAAGACGTAACCTTGTGGTGTCACTCACAAAAGTATCAGACCGTCACCAACTTCATCATGGATGGCAACAAAGGCAACAACTAGTTGCCATTTCTCCCCTCATTGACTTCATCAACTCCAGACGATCAATGTAAATATGGATATCATAATCTACTTAGATTCCAGGAAAACATTTGTGTCCCGAGTGTTTGTTAAATTTCTGGAAGCACTAGGAAGATGCAGTCAGAATATGGGTTTAAATTTTATTAGGTCTCATGAGTTCATGGACAAATGAATTGTAGAAAATTACAATAAAAATTGGTATCATGTTTAGATATATTTCACATCTTTCCACATGCTTGCAAACTACTAAAAAGTCCTACACAACTTAGCATACTAACATATTCTGATTCCAATGCTTCTGGCAGGTAATTGGCAACCCCTGAGACAACACTATTTACTTTTATCTGGACTTGTGCTCAACAACATGAAGTTATTAACACAAAGATCAAAGGAAAATCCTTCACCTTACCATCTTTCCTATGTATACAGTCTTCACAGCAGGCACACCCTGAACAGGTGTACAACTACTGCAGTGCAATCATACCACTAGACATGCTACAAACAAAAAGAACCTAATCTAGTAATTGAGTGATAGACCACTGGCATCACCACTGGCATCACCAATAGTCCCTGCAAGAACAAACACCATTCTCAAAGTGATGAATTCGACTGGCATCCCTCACTATGATTTTTCTTCTGACTATTTTTGAAATGAACTTCGTAGAAGTGTGGCAGTCTTCACATACCCACAGATTCTTGACAATGCGAAGTGGAGTACCAGGATCAGTGCTCATGAGTCCAAATGCAATAGCTAGTTTTTCGCTATGGTGACATAAATGAAACACCTTTTCTTCTTCCTCCACATCATGCAGCACAAATTTCGTATCAGGCACATAGCCCACATCATGCATCAGACCTGATAATCTCTTCAATTTGGCACGGATTTTGATCATCTGAGGGTGGGTTTGATCATCAACTACAAATGTATGCACCACATCATTCACTTCAATCCAGGTACGACCTGGCTGTTTCTTTGCATCTCTTTCCTTTCTCTGTCATTCAACATTCTCACTGAGTTCCAAGTTGTCAGTGGCAGCATACAGGTTTGATAGCATCACATAACCTGCAGCATTTTTAGGTTCCAGTTCAAGAACTCGTTTTGCAACGCGTTCTCCCATCTCCAAATTGCCATGAATTCTGCAAGCACCAAGTAAAGTTATCCATACAGCTGCATCTGGTTTACAGGGCATACCCTGGATGATGTTCTCTGCCTCCTGCAGATGCCCAGCACGACCAAGAAGGTCAACCATGCAGGTACAGTGTTCCAGTTTTGCAGGAATCCTGTAAACTGTGGTCATCAAAGCATAAAAGTGCAGGCCTTCATCCACAAAACCTGCATGGCTACAAGCTGAAAGAAGACAAACAAAAGTGACATCACCTGGATGTACACCTTCTTCACACATCCGTTCAAAATGTACCAGAGCTTCCTTACCCTGCCCATGCATGGCAAATCCTCCAAGTAGGGCATTCCAAGAGAACACATCATGTGAACGCATACTGTTGAACACTCTGCAAGCATCCTCCATGCTTCCACATTTTGCATACATGTCAACCAGGCTACTCCCCACAAAAACATCTGATTCACAGCCACTTTGAATGATCTGTTCATGAGCATGCCTGCCTTCTTCAAGTGCCATTATGCTAGCACATGCATTCAGCACCCCCACATAAGTGATAGTGTCTGGCTGCACACCTTCCTGTTGCATCTTTTGAAATAGTTCCAGTGCCTTGTGCCCTTCCCCACGCTTCACATGTCCAAAAATCATAGCAGTCCAACAGACCACAGCCCGAGAGGGCAGCTTGTTAAACACTCTGGAAGCCTCCTCCATGCTCCCACATTTGGCATACATGTCAATCAGGCTACTCCCCACAAAAGCATCTGATTCACAGCCACTTTGAATGATATGCTCATGAGCACACCTGCCCTCTTCAAGTGCCTTTATTCTGGCACATGCATTCAGCACCCCCACATAAGTGACAGTGTCTGGCTGCACACCTTCCTGTAGCATCTTTTGAAATAGTTCCAGTGCCTTGTGCCCTTCCCCATGCTTCACATGTCCAAAAATCATAGCAGTCCAACAGACCACAGCCCGAGAGGGCAGCTTGTTAAACACTCTGGAAGCCTCCTCCATGCTCCCACATTTGGCATACATGTCAATCAGGCTACTCCCCACAAAAGCATCTGATTCACAGCCACTTTGAATAATATGTTCATGAGCACGCCTGCCCTCTTCAAGTGCCATTATGCTGGCACATGCATTCAGCACCCCCACATATGTGACAGCATCTGGCTGCACACGTTCCTGTAGCATCTTTTGAAATAGTTCCAGTGCCTTGTGCCCTTCCCCACACTTCACATGTACAAAAATCATAGCATTCCAACAGATCACAGCCCAGACAGCACCTGGCTGTACACCTTCTTCTTGCATTTGTTGAAATATGTCCAGTGCCTTCTGGCCCTGCCCACAATTCACATGTCCCAATATCATGGCTGTCCAAGTGACTGCATCACGGGACGGCATCTTGTTGAACACGCTCCAAGCATCCTCCATACTTCCACATTTGACATACATGTCTACAAGGCTATTTCCCACAAAAGCATCTAATTCACAGCCACTTTGAATGATCTGTTCATGAGCACGCCTGCCCTCTTCAAGTGCCATTATGCTGGCACATGCATTCAGCACCGCCACATAAGTGACAGCATCTGGCTGCACACCTTCCTGTTGCATTTGTCGAAATAATTCCAATGCCTTCTGCCCTTGCCCATACTTCACATGCCCTAATATCAATGCAGACCACATGACCACATCTCGAGATGGCATATTGTTGAACACTCTCAGAGCATCCTCCATGCGTCCACATTTGGCATACATATCAACCAGGCTACTCCCCACAAAGACATCAGCCTCACAACCAGTTTGCATGATCAGCTCATGAGCCCGCCTGCCTTCTTCAAGTGCTCGTAAACCAGCACATGCATTGAGCACTGGGACAAAAGTGAACCTATCAGGTCTCATGCCTTTTTTTTGCATTTGTTTGAAAAGCTCCATTGTCTTCTCATACTCCCCAGCCTTGACATATTTTGCAAGCCTTCTGTTCCATGAAAAACTGCCCATCTGCACTGTCCCTGGTGCCATTGCAGCCACCCCTGCTGCCACCCACGGTGGATTTCTGTGATCCCCAAGCCATAGTGCATCCTGCGTCTTCTTATGCTTGAAATCTGGATACCTGGCATTCACCTTCTCTGGCCTACAATCCCACCATTGTGAAGGGTCAGAAAAAAACTCCTGCCAAACTTTTTCTCTGTGGCCTGATGCTGCTTGTCCAACATGTCCACTCCAAGAAGAGACTAGGGCTATGTGACCCCAACTCGCTATCAGTTCTGAGCAGCGCGACTCAAGGGTCAGTCGCTGGCGCATTGCCATCACCACGAAGAATCGATGAAGGCGACCGAGTTGCGGGTATTCGCCTGTGCCCCAACAGCATTACCAGTACCAATTGACAAGTTTCACCATGATAACACCTGTGGAATTCTCTCTGTCAAGCTATTGAGATATTGCTCTAGCAACTGATCAAGAGAATCCTCATGGGAAACCAAACCAACACCAAACAATGTTCACCCTTCATGAAGTCCAAGCCAGAATAGCCAGTCGATGAAGACTTGTTACCATCTTCACCATCATCACCATTATCCTACACTTCTCGAACTGGCCCACAATTGGAGCCTATGCAGATGGCAGCCATCTCCATAATCAACAACAGCCTTCATCCCGTAACGTGAAAACAGAATGCAAGACAAATCCATATAAGAGAAGGCTGGATTGTTACCTTCAACATAAAAAAATTCAGGGGAGCAAACTTTGGCGGCCTTGTTTCTCTGGGAGAAGGGCATCTTTTCAGGCAAGGGTCCTGCACAGAGATGTCTTGTCTTTCCTCATACAGTCTCCTCAAAATGCATGTGCAAATTTTCACATGCAAACTTAAAACTACCAAACCCTGGAAGGGAAAACTTCTTTGACCACCATCTTTCTTGCGACCCCCAAAAGCTAGCACTGGGACCTCTTGTGCAAAGGACACCACAATGAAGAACAACTTGGAAGCTTATTAGGTTTTCATCTCTCTGAATTTCGGGCAGGAAGTGTCATGAGCAATTTCGCTTAATTTGACAAAGGAGGAAGACTTTGACAAAAAGCCATCCTCACAACCATGACTCGAAGATTTCACCAACAGGACTGGAAGAAAATTGGGTACAAAATTGCCAAAAAAATGGGATCCACGGCAGAGGAACCAACCGGTTTTTGTTTTGTTGCTTATAGTCCACCCATAATACAAACAACTGATGCGCTTCCTAGATTGCTTCACAACTCCACAGTGAGATTTCTGGGTTAAGGTCATAGTTAAGAGATTGTTGGAACTAGTTTGGGTTATTTGTTACAATTTCTTTAGAGTGTCTATGCATTACAACTTGATGATGCATCACAAATGGCTCCCAGGTATGAGATACCTGTATGTGAATTGACCTCAGGGGAAATGTTGTGATGTTTTAGGGAGGCAAGGTCAAAGTGGTGAAGGGAGGTGGCACCACTGCCTCTGACCCTTGAGATGCGCAACCCATCAGCTGGGCTTATCCTCACACCTGTGTCTAGCCTCCAGTGCACTTAATTGCTGCTGATGCTAGACCAATGAAGCATTCATCGCTCAGGTTTATTCCAGACCAGGTGCTTTTGTTCTGTTTTTGTCACCCTGTATTGAGCCTTCTCTCATTGTCTTTCATCACCCTGGAGAGTTTGGGGCACACATCAAATAATAATCCAATGGCTTGCTGATCATTTAGTCTCTTCAACTTGAATTTGGACCAATAGAACTGAATGAGACTTTTTCAAAAGTGCTTCATATCATGGATGACTAAACTATTATATAGTTGCCTTGAAATCATTTATGATGTGGGACTTTGTATCTGTTCTTAAGTGATGAGTTAAAGCACTTTCAGATTGTGGAGATGAAGCTGCTGGTTCTTGACCTCCTGGTTGAATAATGGAGGGATTTTCTCTGTCTTATGCATCTCCTCCCACTGATTGCAGACAAGGCATGGTGTTTTGTGGGTGGAAATCACCTGGACGTGACAATATCATCACATGGCTGTTTGATGCTCTCATAAAGCACAAAGAATAGTGAGAGTACTCTAATTGAATTCACTGGTGAGTGTTTTACAAGACCTGGGCTATGAAATGTTGACTCTTGATGTCAGCAGTAAAACTCTATCTCATTGCACAGAACCATGAGGACTATGATTTTTTCCAAATTTCCTTCCATTCAGCCAACAGCCTCTCTGGAGAACCTTGAGCTTTACCAAGAAATGGGTTGTAGTTATTCTGGTCTTTCATCTGTAGTGTGTTTGACCAGACCATTTGATGTGCTTAGAAACACACCAAGAGACACTTAGTGCAATTGACTTCAAATCGATCACTAGTGGATCAGATCTTGTTGACTCCTGGTACTAGATTGCATTTTGAGGAGGGTTTAGCATGCTAACCAGTGAGGACATTTGCCAGTATGTTGTAGTAGGTTCAAAGAACCCTATGAATGGTTTTCAGTTCAAATTGTTTCCAACTTTTAGCTTTTGTGGGTCATCATTCCGACGCTGAGAAAAGATAGTACAGTTTCTGAGTTTCCTCAAACATAAATTGATGTGGTGAACAATTGCTATGCATTGAAACTAAGCAGGTGCCTGAAGGATTATTTGCTCTGAACTTTATGACCTACTTCCAAACTATCAAAACCAGGGTATGTTACTTCTTCTGTTTACTTATGGTTTGTTTTTTCTTGTTTTACTCATGCTAGCTAGCAGTCTTCCTCATGGGGAAATTACCCTACACTTGAATTGCCAAATGAGATTCTTCATTTGATTGAAAAAACATTAGAAGACCTAAGGAATTTAGATATTGATATTTAAATTATAGCTAGTAGAATATGTTGCACTAAGTAGGTAACACACCAGACGGTGTTATTTTGTAGCACTAATGTTATTATGCAATCAAGAAGAAAGATGAAATTGGGTTAAACCTTAATTCATCATGAACCCACATTTGACCTACTTTTCTTTAAGTGGATCTGCAAGTGATATTACAATGTAAATTCAATACATGTGTGTTGTATGCTTATTGAACTATGTAATCAAAAAGAAAGATGAGATTGAAATAAACCTCAATTCATTATCAAAAACATGTGAAATTTTGTTTTCTTTGATTGGATTTGTAGGTGTTATTAGAATGTAAATTCAATACATGTATGTTGTACATGTATGCCATCAAGAAGAAAGATGAAGTTCAAGTAAGCCTTCATTCATTCTCATCTACATGTGAAATCTTGGTTTCCTTGATTGGATCCGCATGTGTTATCAGATTGTGAATTCAATACATGTATGTTGAATGCTTATTGAGTTATGCCATCAAGAAGAAAGATGAAGTTGAAGTAAGCCTTCGTTCATTCTCAACTACTTGTGAAATTATGGTTTCCTTGATTAGATCTATAGGTGTTATTAGATTGTGAATTCAATACATGTATGTTGAGCTATGCCATCAAAAAGAAAGATGGCATTGAAATAAACCTTGAATCCTTCTCAAATACATGTGAAAATTTGGTTTTTCTTATTGGATTTGTAGGTGTTATCAAAACCTAAATTCAATACATGTATGTTGTATGCTTATTGAGCTATGCCATCAAGAAGAAAGATGAGGTTGAGGTAAGCCTTCATTCATCTCAACTACATGTGAAAGTCTGGTTTCCTTGATTGGATATGTAGGTGTTATTAGATTGTGAATTCAATACATGTATGTTGTATGATTATTGAGCTATGCCATCAAAAAGAAAGATGAGATTGAAACATATACCTTAATTCATTTTCAAATACATGTGAAATTCTTGTTTCCTTGATTGGATATGCAAGTGTTATCATAATTCTTCCACTTAAACATTAATAACCTTTCTCTAGCAAGGATGTTTAATTTGAATCATTAATGTCATTTATCAAACAAGGATGTTGCTCTTCAATCATCAATGTTGTCCAAGATGGGTGTTTTTTTGTATGCACTAATGTATATTGTCCAAGAATGATGTTCAATTTCAAGCACTAAGGTATTTATTAATTAGCACCGTGTCCTTGGTCCAACATGGTGCTCTTCCTCAAGCATTGAAATCATTTGTCTATGAAGGATGTTCTTTCCAAATAGTAATTACATTGTCATTTATTTAGCAAGGATGTTCAACATCAAGCATTAGTGTCATTTATCTAGCTCGGATGTCCTTGGTCTAACCAAGGGTGTAATTCTTCTAGTACTAAGGCCATTTGGCTATGAAATATGTTCTTTCCAAGCAGTCATTATTGTCATTTGTTCACTAAAGTTGTTCAATGTCAAGCATTAGTGTCATTAATCTAGCACCAATGTCCTTGGTCTAACGAGGGGTGTTTTTCCTCAAGCAATAAGGTCATTAATGTATTCGAGATGTTACTTGCAAACACTCATTATGGTCATTTGTCCACCAAGGATGTTTAATGTTAAGCACTAGTGTTCTTGGTCTACCACTTGCAAGAGTATTCTAGCATGTTGTTCTTCCCACAATATTGTGCAGGTTGGGGGGATATGAAAGGTGAAGCCTTGAAATTTTTATACGTACCATGGACAATGAATTATGAGGAATCCATAATTTGAATTTATATAAAAATGACCATGAAAACTTCACTTTAATAAGGACATCAACTTGAAAGAAACACAATCATGAGAAATATAATTGTAAATAAAAACATATCGATGGCAAACCACCATGTATAGAACAATCATATATGGAAAAAGACAATCACAATTCTAGCAAAAACTAAAAATATACAATACTAATGCAAGTTTATAAATTTACATCAATGTTCATGTACAAAACATTATGGGGAAGAACACAAGGTTTCTTTCATATACCTATACTTACCTTTCTAATGCAATAGTGTTAATGTGGTGTGAGTTGTATAAAAAGATGTGTCTATCATCATAAAAGTTCAACTACGCATGCATTTTAGTTGTACATAAAAAATGCTAAGAACACAGGAATTCCCTAATAACTTGTCATGTAAAAAAAACAAACTTCTAGAAGAGTTTGGCTAGAAGCTTACCTCTACCTCCAGCACATACAAAAAGATGGCTAAGATTATAGCCAAGGATACCTCTATGTGCCTACTTTTGCAAGCATGGTCCATGTGACCCATAAGGTCAAAAATTTAGCCCAAAACTTTATAACTATTCTTGAATAATTTTCCCACTAGATGCATGACTTTGCACTCCTTTTACTGCCAAGGTAGGTGCCTCTTCCTTTGCTTTTCACTCTTTTACACGGTCTTATGCCTTCCCCAATACTTTTGGCATATACTTGGATAAGGGCTTACTATCAAACCCTTCAGACCCATCATTAGAGTCTGTAATTTCAAGCTCCTTTGTTTCCATTGATATCATAGTTAATTTCCTTCACTTCTAGGTTGGACCTCATCATGTACTAGCCCCTGAATGACTAGCTTCTTTCTTAAACTACCAACACTATTTTAATGTGTTTCCTTCTCCTTGTTGGTGTTCCCCTTATATGCTTGTGGTGCCTCACCCTTGGGTGCGGTGGCCTTGCTAGTTTCATCAACCACTATCTCCTTGGTTGGAGTGGGTTGGTTGGAGTGGGTTTAACTACTTCTGGTACCTTTTCTTTACTTGGGGTGTGTATGACGAGTTGCAGTGCACTTTTTTGTTTAGGTGGGGTTTTTAAGACTACATATTCATCATTTAAGGTGCCCTTGGTTGGCGAAGTGGATGCCTTCTCCTTACTTGGCGTGGCATTGGTTGGTAGTGCAGATGCCTTTTGCTTACTCGGTGTGCCCTTGTGCACTTGTTGCCTTTTGAGTGGTTGGGTTAGCCCTACTTGCTAGTTTTCACCTCTGGGCTTGTAAATATTCAATAACCAAAACAGTGGCAATCATGAATGCTTACATCCACACCAACTAGCACCTCATAATCTCATGTACATTTTGCTCCAAGCACAGTGATTAAATCAACAACCAACATAAAAAAAACACAACACATAAAATAACTTACAAACAAATAGAGAATTATAGTTAGTATGGCACCTTCTACATTCATTGATGCAATTCCACAAAAATGGAGTCTAAAAGTGTCACACATATGTGCTTGATTTTTTGCAACCTTGGGCTTTACACCATCAAGCTCACAACATACCTAGTTTAAATGTTCGTCAAAATTAAAGGTACACATTCTTTGATGGACATTTATAATTTAAAAAAACATGTAGCAAATGCAAAACAAACAAAACAACAAATCAAAAAAGATTTCACATATAGATCAAAAAATAATTACATTTGTTTTGTTTATCTTTTTCGGGAAGGCGTATGGCATACTCTACATTAATGGAGTCCTCAATTTTAACTTTGCTCAAGTTCTTATAGGTTTTTTAGGATTGATGTGAAACTCATCCTCTTCACATTATAACATTAATGTTAGGTCAATAGAAGTGAACATGTTTTCAATAACAATTTGCATAATTGTTGTTATTAGGATACTAGGTAATTGATGGGGCAACCTTAGACATCATAGTCTTGTGCCACTACCTCTGTGTGAACTAGGCAGGTTGCTGCTAATTGGCATGTTTAACATGCCTCCCAATATAATGAACCTCCTTTCTTCATTTGAACCTAGTTCACTACTTGACCCAAGCCTAGTCTGCCTTAGTTCTATTTCCAACTCCTCATATGTAATTTACACCCACAAGTTAATGGACAAAAAAATTGTTAAAGACACACCATAGATTTGCTACAAGAAATCAAATACTCACTTAATTCATCATGAACACATAGTTTTGCAGTTTGTTTCAATTCATTTAATAGCTAGACTCATTCTTTTTCAACACCCATTTTCATTGTTGTAAGGTTAGCTCCTAATCCATATTCTTAAACCTCCAACTAATCCATCAATATGGATGTAATTTTTGATTGCAAACTTTGCACCTATAATGGCTTTTCAAATGTTGCCCGAGGCAAGCTGGATGATACACATTTAAATAAGATGTCACAACAATGTCCCCACAATGATACCATTATGCACATAAAACACATGCTTTCATGATGATCATATTCGGTGCATCACCTAGAGGTTAGTCAAGGTGTAAGATAAACTTAGTGTCAGAACCCTAGCCTTAAACTTGTGACCAAGGCAAGGGCATGGAAAGGTGCAAGCTAAGAATGCAACTAAGGAATCACATTTTCATTTACGAGAGTGTGAGGGAATGAACCCACACACTCCCAAATGAACTCCCACTTTGGGAGTTGGAAGTCTTGTGAAGTCCTGTAAAGTCCCGAATATTCAAAGAGCTATTTCAGGGGGGCCAAAATTCATTGGATTAAAAAAAAAATTATACCATTGGAAAGCTCTTGAAACATAGATGTCCAAAATGGATTCACATGACTCATTTGAATACTTAATACACAAGTTATGGCAAAAAAAAAGGTTGGAAATCAAAATGTCAATTTGACTCTTGACCGTTAAATGTTGGAAATTGCCCTAAAATACATGTGTGCAGGTGATATGCTACATATCTTGGAAAGCTTTCAACAAGGGCTACAACTTTGCTTTAAACCTCACCTCAATCTTAGATTTACACAAGAAGTTATGGCCTTCCAAAGTGGTGGGAGTCCCAATTTTGGGAATTTCGGGATTCCCAATTTGGGAATCTCAAAACAAAATGACATATGGATGTAGCCCCGTGACTAATTATAGTATTTATCATAGAGAATACTATAAGGGGGAAGGTGATGACTTCTTTCGAGTCTGGGCCATAGTGAATCTTGTTAATCCATGTATGCCCATGGTTCATCTATGCACCAAAAATGTTCCAATTATCTATTGACCTTTGGTTTGTGCAAATCTATGTGAATAATTGACCCACTTGTCATTTGTCCTAGTCCCCATCCTGAAAATCCAACACACTCCTTTACCCTTGAAGTGTTACAAACTAGGGAGCATACCCCAACCCTTTCTTCTTCCATTGTTTTCACTTTCAAATTTGCATTTAAATCTTTCAAAGAGTGTGGCAATGCATCACATGGTATCAGAGCTCCGATAAAGCCTAATCCATCTATTTGAGAATTTCGATGGCACCGAAAAGGACCTAAAAGCCAATACAGGAGACCATGGTGAAAAAACCCACCCAAGATCTAGATGTTCCATTTGAGACCATTAAGGAGGAAAATATTCATACCAATAATGAATACCTTGGTTGCACCATATATATTAACACAACATTGGGTTGACATACACATGTTGTGCAAATGGAGAATTAATTTTTAGAAAAGTTTTAGGAATCATGTTAGTTTTTGTAAGTTGAAATTTAAAATTTTAAAAAGTAAAATTCATTTTGGTCTATGTTTTAAAAGACATCATTCTTAATGGTAATGAAGCCAAACAATATTTGAAAAATATATATTCACCAAAAGTGAACATTGAGAGTTTTGAAAAAAAAAAACACCAAAATTCATAAGAACAAATAATTTATTGTAATACAAATTGGGTTAGTAATGTTGATACCAAGTACTCTACATCCAACCACACATTCATATATGCAAATACAATTATGCATTGGAAAACAAAAATAAAAATTATACAAAAGCCAATTATAGGGTTTCGTCACAATCCATTTCATCACCAACATGTGATTCTGGTTCATTTTTGCTACTATTGGTGATCCATATCCAAACCCAATTCAGAAAAAATAAATAAATAATGTTTTACCTTCATTAATATTATTGACATGTTCTTTAAATTAAAATCTAAACATGTTAGAAATAGTTTCTTTTCACATGCATTGTGATGTTTGCTATTATGTTTTAAATGTCGTTACATTATACATGACATCACATTAAACAAGTGATAGGTATTTGAAGTGAGAATTCACAACATGACATTATAGAATTAATTATTTTAATATAATAATTAACACTAGGTGTTTGAGGTGATAATTTGAAAAATGACATTTAAAACCATTTGAAGTGATCTTGTTAATAATAGTTCATGCTAAGTATGTGAAGAAACTATAATTTGAAAAATGATACTTCAAGATGTTCAGTTGACATCAAATTTCAATAGGTTGTTGAGTCTCAATGTTTTTTTTTGGACAAATTTTGTTGAGTTTTTGACAAAGAATTGCGAAATTTTTGGGAAACATTGTTTTTCTAGTATGAGTTTGACTAATTTTGCTATTTTTGGGGAAATTTTTGTTAAATTATTGATACCACAAAATTGAAAGAAAACCCTGTTGGTGACACCTCAAAATATTATAGGAAACTGACACATTGTGTAAGGATTAATATTAAGAAACCAAATGCATGTTTTGAATACAAGCATACACCAAGTATTAATAATGGTATCAACTAGTGTTGTGTGGGTATCGAAAATGACACCCAAGCCCTTATAGGTTAAGAAGGTGGTCTCTTTGATTTCATAAATGAGAACCCTTGTTATCAAAAACTAGAGAACTAGTTTTGATACATAACCACCATTCACATTATAATAAAAATTTCATGAAAGAACCCATGTTGGTCAGTTACTTGGTTTTGCTAGTTAGAATTGTTAGTTTTGGTTAGTTGGAATAAAATTGGAACTAGGTTTGATTTTTGGAATTGAAACCAGAGTTGGGTTTATGACTAGATTTGGTTCTAGAATTGGAACCAAAAATTTGAAAATACTTTTTTGGGAGGAAAAATGGTTTAGAATCAAGGGTTAATTGGCAATTAACCACTCGTTTCAAACCAGGTTACCTGGAACCAGAACCAAGTCTAATTTCAAAAATCAAAACCAAAACCTGAATTATTTTTTCAAGAACTAAATCCAGGCTTCCATTTTTTTGTGGAATTGAAATCAGAACTAGATCCATTCAATTTTTTAAAAAAGAATTGTTGTGACAAAAAAAAAGGAGGTAACATGAAACCTCTAGAACTCCATACATATGATTGTCTTACCACATAACCATTTGCTGAGCCCTACTTTCTATAGAATGCATTGATATTAACTAACTTATGAATCTAAATTATCTATCAAACCAATTTCTAAGCATGGATAGTTTGTACAGATGTTTAGATTAGATTTTTCTGGATCCTCTAAGTAGGCCATTGTGATCTTACACAACATCAGTTTCAACACAACAACCCCTACATAATCTCTTCACCAATTCACTCGGGCCTTTGATAGAGATGAGACGGAGTCCCACATCAACATAGATTTCCCAATTTCTCCTCTTAGCAAATTGTAGACATTGTATCCCCAAAATTCCTAAACAAATGGGTCTCAATTTCCTGAATGCCAATTCCCATGGATTCCCCATAACCCACAAACTGATGTTCCTTCAAATCAGCCATCATTGTCCCCTATGGAGCTTCATCACTTCCAAACATCTTCTATGTATTTTATTCATGCATATTGTTTTGTATGTTTTCTAAATTTTTCACTTCCAAACATCTTCTATGTATTTATTCATGCATATTGTTTTGTATGTTTTCTAAATTTTAATTCCAATACGTTGCAGAAGAATAATTGAAGTCAGAATCCATTGGAACTATAGTTGAGGGCATTTTTCCCATCAACCATTGACTCAATAAAAGCTTTAGAACTATAGATCTCTAATGTCTTACCTTATAAAATACCAAAAACACCAAATCAAAGAACAAAAAAAAGGCACTCAGCTTCTATAGAATCTTCCTTCTTAAGTGGTTGCGTCCTCCACATCCTGACCAAGTCTGTACTCCAGCACCTCTACCAATTCCAAAGAGAATGAAGAATGTCAAATAAAATCTAATTACTCTACCTTTCTAAAGCTTTGCAAAGCAAGCGCACATCATCATCGCAAAACTTCTGAGATAATTAACCTGCAATAGACAACACAACATACCCACATCCACAAAACAAGAGACAAAACTATCAATTAACATTTCTGTTGTTGTTTTCTGCATTTGGTGGCTTGATATGCTCATCATTGGGTCTTCATCCTAATGATGTTCGTTGTACCTCCTTTCATCCCCCCCACCCCAAACCCATGGTTCTTTCATGAAAATCTCAAGTTCTTTGTGCTTTTGAAATGACTGAATGTCTTGTTTCCAATACACTACGAATTTGCCAATTTGCCATTACCTGATGGCAACACTACAACCAAAGGTTAAAATAACCCTCAGGAGTTATTGAGTGTTGTATAGCTATTTGACTTTGTTGATAACCCCTGGTTCCGATTTTTTGGAAAAACTAACCTCATACCACCCTCCCCCCCAAACAACACCAAAACACTAATTTAACCCTAAGAGCATCTCCAGTGGTACTCAGTACGCTACCCTGCAAAAATATTTTTCACATCCAAGTTTAGTTATTTACTTTTTTGCAACCCCACCCATAAAACCAAAACTTGGAAAGCAAGTAAGTTGGGGACTTCTAATAGCAAACCACCTGGACCAATTGATATGATGGGCCAATCAGAAACACTGAACACCAGTCATATCATACAGGTGCACAACATTTTACCAGCCATAGCAAATTATGACTTTCTACTGGGCACCATTGGAGATGGGCAACTCCAGAGTGTAGTGGTGCTCGGCACATGACCTTGCAAAAATATTTCACATCTAAGTTTAATTATTTACTTTTTTGTAATCCCACCCATAAAACGAAAACTGAGACAGCAAATAGATGGGGGACTACTAATAGCAAACCACCTGGACCAATCATTATGATCGGCCAATCAGAAACGGTGATCAGAGTCAGATCATATTTGTTACACTCTTTTCTGCAGGTGCACAGCATTGCTGCGCCTTTCACCAGCCAGTGCACAATTCTGCGGAGCCAAAACCATTTTCCTGGGCCAAACCAGCATATTTTGAATTTTCTTCATCCATAGGATCACATACTGTAACAAAGTCAAATACCCACACAACACTCGATATCAACCCTCATAAATAAGTTTGTGCCTGGCATCAACTATCAACCAAAGTTGGGTGGATATTAAAAAATACACCAAACCCCCACCGGGTATCAGGGAATTAATTCAGGTTCATATCCACAAATCTCAATGAAAATCAAATACCCAGTTTTGATCTATAACCATAGTTCTCAAAGATTTGAAAAAGTCAAAGAATCGACCCAAAACCCGCCAGTTCTTTGATTATTTAAAATAACTAGATTCAACAATTCTTTGATTCCATTAGGAATATATATATTTTAAAATCCCAATTACCCAGAACCTGCAGTTTCCCAAAGAATTAAAAACTTGCACTAATTTTTATTTTTAGTTAAAAAATTCTCAGAATATTTTTATTTTTCAAAATGTCCTTTTCCTTCTTTTTTTTCTGTGTTTACTATCCACCAGGTTTGAAAAATAGAACTATTTTGAGAATTTAAAAATAAAAAATAAAAATCAGTGCAGGTCTATAATTATGCAGGAAATTAAAGCCTCAGGCTTTTACCCTACACAAAATCTGACAGTTTTTTTAATCGCCCAAATACCCGCCCAAATACCCGCCCAACACTAGAATCAAGCTTGGGATCAAAGCGCAGAGTCGGGCATACGGGCCGAGTCCCAGTTCTGACACTAATTATATTTATTTCGGAAAATTTGAAATTTTAGGAAATTGTTTTTTCAAAAAAAAGAAATTTTGTAACGGAAAATAAATAGATAATTTTTTAGAACAGGTAATATCTATTAAATAAATAATAGATAAAATGGAATACTCATAAATAAAATAAATTAATTCCATAATGAAGTGATGCCATGGTACTACTTACTACTAGGGTTTCTTTTGGCCTGAATAGGGTTTCTTTTTCCAATTTTGTGATATTGAAAAATTGGCCAAGAAAAATCGGAAATAAGAAAATTAAATTAAATTTACAATAGAAAAAAAATTTCAAAAATTTCTCAATTTCTTTTTTGGGGAAAAAAGACAAAATTTCCACAAATAAAAAACACTCATCATATGAGATTTGATTATCACAGGGTAATTTACCCTTTTTATTGTTATTTGAATTTCTTCTTTTTTCCTATTTTTATTATTTCCTTTTGGTTTTGTCTCCTGTGTTGCATGCAGGCCGCAGGCGGCAGGCCTCTTCCAGGAACGACGCTAAGCTTCGCAGCCGCGAGAGAGAGAGAGAGAGAGAAGAGAAGACAGAGCGCTCCCTCGCAAGATGCTCGATTTCTTCGCTTGTTTACGAGCGATTTTTTGGAGTTTTGAGAATTTTTTTCTATAGAATAGCACGAGCGTGTGCAGCGGTGATGTTTCCGAGAGAGTAGTTTAAAGAATCAGGTCTGATTTCCGACAATTTTCTTCTTTCTTTTGGTAATTGATAGCTTGATTGATTGCCGTGGATATGGCATCTGATTGCAGAAGGATGGGAGTTCGTGACTTCGATCGTTGTGCTTTCTCCTCCTAAATTGGCTCTGAGATTTCACGGTTTGTGTGGCTATCTGTTTTTTTCTCTTTTTCTGTTTTAGGGTTTGGGGTGCATCGGCAGTGGGAGAAATGTTGCTTGCTGCTAGGGTTTGGTTGTGAGAAGGGCGAGGGAAACCGCGGGAAGGAAAGCTCTGGAGGACAGAAGTGAGAAGGAGACCGAGGATGTAAAACGACACATGAAGCTGGTGGAGTATAGTAAGTAGTACAGTATGGCCACGGGAAGTAGCAGCAGCATACCACCGAAACCCGTTCCAGCATGGCTCAATAGTTCAGCATGGGCATCCAACCCTCGGTCACCTGTAAGATCTTCATATTCTTTCAAGGATATTAGCACCATTCACAGAGAAACAACATCAGCACCACCGGTGGGAGAAATTGGTTCTCAGGAGGAGAAAGATCCCAGTAGCAGCAGCAGTGGTGGTGGGAGTGTGAGAGGAGCAGTAACTCATCAGCAAACAGCGACACTCACCACACAAGCTCGAGGGAATGGTCTGGGAACTTCTTCTCAACAGGTGAAATTTTTCTTGACTTTCTTGTATGATTTTTCTCTGTAGCTATCCCTGATGTCAAATTTTCAGCTTTTTGTGTTTTTATGGAATATTGCAGCTTTTGTTCAGCCTCATTTCATAGTTCTGGGCTCTTCCCTGCAATTGCAAATCCAATTATGATTCCAAATTGTTCTGTTATTGCTTCTATTAGTCCATTCTACAGTTTTTTTTTTCCATTTATGTTTTTAGTGATTGTTTTGCCATTGGTTGGATGGCAGAGATTCTCAGCTGTAGCATTGTGGATTTCAGATCTGCAGAGATTGTGTGAACCTTATTGTGAAAAGCTTGCAGGGGTTCTGAAGCCATCAAACCCTAAACACAAGACGAGAAGTGTCTCTAGATTGTGCTGGTTGATTGGACTATTAGTTATCACATGCATTTCTGATCCATTTGATTGTCATACCCTTTTGCAGGTTTGGTTGAATTACAGTCAAGCCACATTACTACGTGATGGATCACCCCAGCCTTTGTCACCCACTTTGGAGGAGAAATCAGAGAAAACTGCATCATCATTTGATTTTTTAGTGACACTTTTCAATACTGAGGTAGGCTGTGGAGACTGGATCCAACAATTGCTGGAACAGACACCATCTTTAGGGTTTTTCTTCTCACGGTTGTATTAGACCTACCGAAATAGGATCTGGGGACTGAAGTCTTATTTGTTCATTGCCAAGCTTTGATTGCCTCATGCTACACTGGAGTTAATTTGCTATTGCTTCTCTTGTTTGTTTCCAGTTCCATCTTCTTCATTTGAACATTTAAAAGGGGCCAGGTTAAACAAATATTTCTTCTTTATCACTGTCCTGGGTTTCTGTTTGTTTCTTGGGATTTGCTGGTTATATTGTGATTTGTGGAGCAGCTATCAAGGAGAAGAATACATCTAGCAGAGTTGCAACGCCTATCATCTCAAGGGATCCCTGATTCTGGAAGCATACGGCCAATCTCTTGGAAGGTGCGGTGAGATACTTTTCAACTCTTTTCAAAGTGTCCTTGTGCATAAGTATGGGAAGAGGAAGCAAAACAGGGGACAAGTCTGGCAAAGTGTAGGGTTTCTCATATCTGTATAGGGATGATGAATGTTTCTGGAAACTTTATATTTTGTGACTGAATCCAGCTTCTAAAAGGGTTGATTTTGTGTGTGCGTTTGGCTTTGTTGGTTTTGGTGAGTGGAGAAGTTCATTTCCAGTATACTCCAGTGACCACCAGGGCATAGGGTACTGATGGTTGAGAAACAACTGTGCAGATCCTTCTTGGCTACCTGCCCAAAAACCAGGATGACTGGGCCACAGAGCTAGCAAAGAAACGTGCAGAGTATATGATCTTTCGTGATGAAATGATCATAAATCCGGTATGCTTTTGGTCATCAGTTTTTGTGGATCTAAAGAAATGATTGTTGATGGAGCACAGTTAGCTTACACGGGCATCTTCAGGGTTTGACAACCTAGGTAGTGTGGGATGTAGAGAGTACTGATAGAGATGATGCTAAAATGTATAGTTTAGCATGTTCCCATTTGTAATGAGCATTTTGCTCTGTCAAGTATCATCACATGCTATAATCTGCAGTCTGAAGTGACAAGAAGGAAGGAGGAGATGGAAGCCATGAAGGCTGCAGACATGGAAGCTAAGGAGGGTCTTCTGCTACGTCAAGAAATCACTCATGATGATCACCCTCTGAGCCTCGGCACCACTAGTGTTTGGCACCAGTTCTTTCAGGTCAGCATATGGCTATGGCAGCTGCAAACAAATTCTTGAAACTGAACCTGTCCATTCCATTTCCATTCCCTCTCTAGTTGTGTTTCCACTCTCATTATTTGTTTGGATGAGTACTGATCTGTGGTACCATGGTAGAAGAGCCAGAAGTTCTTTTCAGGAGAATATTTTTCACATGGTTCCACAAAAGACAGGCATTGGTTTGTTGTCCGAAAGGTTGTTAGTCAAAGTTTAGGGCATTTTCTGTTCCTGCTGTTGTCCAATATAAAAGACTGTTATCCCATGGGATCCAGGAAAGATGTGTCTCAGAGTATGGGAGTGGGGGCAGGATACGGAGCTTGCAGAGCAAATAAATCGGGATGTGAAGCGAACACATCCAGACATGGATTTTTTCTGTGGGGACACAACCTATGCTTGTGAGAACCAGGTTGGTTGTTACCTTCTAACTTATTTTGTCAAAAGGTGCTTCTAATGATACGGTTCACTTCCTTATGTTATCCTGTCTCCTAGATAGTACTTGCTTTCTCAATCATGTGGATCAGGCCAAGCCTCATGACTTTTGGTTCTTGTGGAGGTTCTTATAAGTATGCAGCATTGAACAGTATTTTTGTAACATTTGTGTGTCCTGATGGGATGGTTCTTGGTCAGGAGGCACTAAAACGGATCCTTTTCATATTTGCCAAGTTAAACCCAGGCATTCGGTATGTGCAAGGCATGAATGAGGTCTTGGCTCCACTTTACTATGTCTTTAAGACCGACAGGGATGACACCGATGCGGTAAGTGCCATGGTTTCTCATCATAGTGTTCAAGGGCAATTGTGACTGGAAGCATGATAGGTAGTTGCTTCCTCCTAGCATCTAGGGTGATATGTACTGTCGCATGACAGGTACTTCATTCCCATTAGTGGGTGTGGAGATGGCCAGGCACATGCAGAGGAGGATTCTTTTTTCTGCTTTGTGGAGCTTCTTAGTGATTTTCGGGATCACTTTTGTCAGCAACTGGACAACAGTGCAGTTGGCATACGTTCCACCATAGCTCAGCTGACTGCACTGCTTCGACGTCATGATGAAGAGCTGTGGAGACATCTGGAATATACTTCAAAGGTAAATTACCTCTGAAGATATAGGAAGATTGGGTTAATGATCAACTAATCACTTGATATGGTGTGCTGAAGATGGTGGAGCAAAACCCACATTGGCTTTGTATTTCCTTTTGTATGACTGGTGGACGTATGGATATCTACCTTACAGAATCATGTAGTTCATATGAGGTTTTAGTGGTCTGCTGGGTTGCAATGAAGTCCTCAGCTTCAGATTTTATGGAGGGGGTCAAGATTTTACTAGGGTTTCCTGAGGTGCAGGTCAGTGTCACTGATTTTATATCGAAGGATATGTGATGAATGTGTCATTTTTCAACAGGTTAATCCGCAGTTTTATGCGTTCAGGTGGATAACTCTGTTACTAACACAGGAGTTCAGCTTTTTTGACTCAATTCGTCTTTGGGATTCTCTTCTTAGCAATCCTGATGGCCCACTGGTGAGTGCATCTTCATTGTACAGAGGGTCTTTTACTATATTGGGGCCATGAACACTTGGATTGCATTGGGAAATTCTTTGCACATACCTGTAGTTTGCTTAGAAACTATGGTGCTGACTGGCACATGAGGATTTAGAAAGTTGCAAATGATAACGATCCCCTGGAAGGTGTATCCACAGGCAGATTCTGACACAGATGCTTCTGATGGAGTGAATATGTAATCACCAAGTTTTCTCAGTTTCTGTATATTCTTGGTGTCCCTGAAGGTCCTGATGACAGATGCTATAATTGTGTTGTGAACATCATGCTACAGGAGATTTTGCTGCGTGTTTGCTGTGCAATGCTTCTGTGTCAGAGAAGCCGGCTACTGGCTGGTGACTTCACCACAAATCTTAAGCTTCTTCAGCATTACCCTGCTATAGACATCCAGCATCTACTTTGGGTTGCCGATGATCTTAGAGGGTAAGCTTTTGGGCACAGCGACCAACTGCATTTTCTGCTCCGAAATATTTCTAGCCTATGATGGAGGGTTATTAGTTATTACTTTTGTTCATCCACCCATTTGGAAACAAATGCTTGACCATCTGCAAAGTATGCAGTCTTTTCAAGGCCAGAATGTGAACTCACTGTGGGGACACTGCACAATCTCTGCCAACAATAGTAGAATAGACCAAACCCAAAGTAGCAGTATCCTTTTCCCAGCTTTTGAAAATGGTTCATTGAGGTTTTAAAACTTGTTACCAAGTTGACTCCCAAGATTAGAGTCGCAGCTCTGATCAACTCTAGTTACTGTAAGGTATCTAGCATATTTTAGTCATTGGGTAGTACACACTAGTAAGCTGAAGACATGTTCTGCATTTTATTGTACAGTTCCCCCTTTGTGTTGTAAATTGTTACTCACTTAATGGTTTAATGATTGTTAATGGTCATCAACCCTTTTCTTTGGGACTAGTTCCAGTAATGATGATTCATCGGAATTGGTTTAGACAGGATAACTTTAGGTTCCATAAGTTGTCCTTTTGTCATGAGTTGTCCTTTGGACAATTCCAAATTGGAATTTGTTTAGTCAATTCTCAAGCAAAGAGGAATGGAAAGGAGTCTTTTCAAGTCTCTGACTTTTCAGAGTTTTTCTTTTCTTTGCCCAACACCATAGTCATGAGCAGATTTTCATGACCTTTTGCGCCAATTTGCACCTCAGTTCTCTTTCAATTGAATCTGAATCTTATTGAATTTGAACTGCATTCAGTGAAGTTTAAATTCAATGTATTGGAATTAAATATAGGAATTTCAATTCAATTCAAGAATCTGAATTCAATTCAGAAATTTCAATTTATTTCAAGTTGCAAGTAATGTCACTCAAATGAAACTTAATTTTCACAAAATCAATTCATTTTTTTCATTAGTTGATTGTCACTGGTGGTGCATAACAGCAAGGAGCCCATGTTGGATAGCTGAAAGTTAATTGGGTATTAACATGCCAAATGTACTTTTTACGGATTTGTCTTACTATGCAAATGCGGCTACAAATTGATTGAATTGGAATCGGTTGAAATGAAATATTATAGTGAGTGTCAAAAGGAATCACTTCTTTTGATTGGCTGGTCATAATGATTGGCACATGGGTGACAATTAAATAGCCTCTCTGCTTGTAGTCCAAGTTTTTATGTTTATGGGTGGGGAGTGGGATTTTCTTTTCTAATTTGTTATGTAGCCACATTGGTGATTATCCACAAGAGAAATTAGCTAAATTTGGCTATAGGTCAGAAAGGAAAATAGAATATTTTAATAATCCTGCTATGTTTTGGTGAGTTTTTGCAACCTATTGTCTGAATAGGGTGATTTCAGATTTTTTTGTTCCCTCAATATTCTGGCAACTTTGACAATATTTTTCACATAAAAACCTTTGTATGAGTTGCACTGGATTTTGTGCATTTAGCAGCTGAAATGGGATAGAGGAACTTAAAAGCACATTACATACAATAGGGTAGAGAGGCCAGTCACTGTACACTTAAGGTAGGGTTTCTCGCCGGTTTTGCACGAGGGCCCATTGTTTATGGTGTCCAAATCGTAGATGGAGCCCTCCTCTTTGCGCATCTATCACGCTCAAAATAAGCAAAAATGGACTAGAGACGAGAAAGTTATGACCCCTCGAAGTAGGGGAGTCATTTTTACAGAAAATTCTTGATTGAACAGCTCATAGCTTATTTTTGAACCTCTCAAAAAATCCTTAACTATTACTCTGTTATCTTTAGAGTTACAAGATGATTTGTAGAGCTTAAGATGGAGATTTCAGAGCAGTTTAAATTGCTCGATTTGAAAAAGAAAAGAAAAGAAAGTTATGCACTGATGAACTAGGAATCAAAATTTTAAAAATGCGTTTTGCAATTGGAAAAAACGTATTTTCTTTACAGCTCTGTTTTGGCTGCTCCTTCGGCTTTGTTTTTCAAAGATGATTTGTAGAGCTTGAGAAGGCACTCCTATAACATTTTAAATCACTCAAAATGGAGAAGAATTGAGAAAGATTTGCCAAAGTGTTTGGTGATAGGCTAGTGCTTAGTGATGGGCCAGTTTAGCTTAGTCCTTTTATGAAGTCACAATGTAATGCTTTCTTGGGTGGTGCATATTTGAACCTAAGTCATGTCAAAACTAAATTAATGAGTTTCATAATGTTTTTTCATCTTATAATAAAACATAATTTATATTTAAAATTAATGAAAATTTTACTTTAAAAAATTATATTATGGTGGGTTGGAGTATATTTGCATCCTAAAAATGTATGTAATTACGTATTAAAAAATTAAAATAAATTTTTTAAGTGATTAAAATGAGTTGTTTTTATGAAATTCACAGTATCCATTTCACATTTGTGAATCATTTGAAAATTTTGATAATTTTGATATTGTTAAGAATTTTTTTTTGGGCATGAACTATACAAACATGCGATAAATTAAGGTTTTTTTTAAAGAAACAATCACTTTCAATTGTAAGGTGACAAATATGATGAAAAAGGCTCATTTATTTTTTTTTTCTCAAATGCTTATTTAAATTATTAATAAAGTTAGATATTAATGTAATTTAAAATGAGAAACAAGTTTTAGTATGCATAAGTATATATATATATATCCCATGGTCCCTTCATTTTACATTGTTGGATTTTTTTTTCAAATAATATTACATGGCAATAACTTTGTGAAAATTAAAATTTTAACCCTTAAACACCAGAAATTAAACTCAAAATTAAATGCACCACATTTTGAGAGCTATTACACTTGCGTCTTCTATAATATTGAAACCAAAAGTGCTCAAAAGGGGAACAACATAATGTGACTTCACCCAAAGGGGAAAAAGAAAAAAAAAGAAAATGGCACCTCCCTCCTACTAGTGTTTCTTTTTGTGGCAAAATTTCACAACTTGACAAATTTATTTTCAGAAAATGAATTTTAAGGATTTGTTTCATCATTTTTTGAAATTAAAATAATTAAATTCATCACATCTAGACCTAGACACTTCCTCGGTAGCCACTTTTAGCAGCACATTTGTAAAAAATAAGGATAGTCACCATTTAATGTTTATGTACCATATATAAATCAACCTAAAGAAGCAAAGGAAAAACATTTGGTGGCTTTTCGTGTTAGATGAACCTAAAAAACTTAAGAGAGAATTTACAAACATATTTCTAGCATGAAATCAGTTGGCCAATTCAGATGCCTACAGTAATAAGAGTGATATATGCTAATACAAAAAAAAAAATGAGAATTCTGGACAAAATGAAATTAGCCTACAATGAATTCATCAGAATTCATCAGAACCCTAAACCCTAAATTAATGAACCGAAAAATTTGAGAGCTAAAGCATATAATTCTGCCATATAAGAAAATACCCATTACACCTTGAGTGAAAGGGCAGCCAGTTTCATCTCCTCAAGTGCATCAATGCAATATTGAGTAATCTTCTCTGGGTCGGGAATGATGTGTTTAGCACTCATAGCCACCAAGGTCACCTTCCCAACATAACTCTGCATGTAAACACACAGTGACTGCACATTGACACAAAAGACAATCTCTCTCTTGTTAGGGATGAAAAGTCAGAATTGGCTCCATTGAAAAAAAAAAGAAGAAACACACAGCTTCAAATGAGGAGAAATTCCTTAAAATTCAGAATAAATTCTGATAATCTTCCATTCTGCATACTAATTGGAATGGAAAGTTGATTTAACCATGAATTGAAAAAATAAACTAAAATAAAATAAAATAAAAACTCTTTTTTGTTCTTTTGCCTTGGGCTAGAAGAGAATGCTCACCTGTGGGATTCCTGCCACCACAGGAAACATATGAACAATTGGGTTGTTACCCAACATGACTTGCTCTACTGGGCCTGGAAGATTTGACACCAACAATGAGGTCTGGGTCATTGCACGCAGAAAGAGTGTTTTTGAGAGCTGCAACAAGAAGAAGCAAACAAGGGGTCATTCTTTTCAGAATATTATTTTGTCCATTCAAAAAAACTAGTCTTGGAAAAAACCCATTTCAACCTAATGGATCTGAAGCCTAATAATAAAACCTTAATTGATGGGAGTCCACAAGCAAGTCTAATCATAAACCCTAGTTGATTGGAGTCCATAAGCAAGTCAAATGATAAACCCCATTTGATTGGAGTTCATAAGCAAGTCTAATCATAAACCTTAATTGATTGGAGTTCATAAGCAGGTCTAATCATAAACCTTAATTAATTGGAGTTTGTAAGCAAGTCTAATCATAAACTCTAATTGATTGGAGTTCATTAGCAAGTCTAACAATAAACCCTAATTGATTGGAGATCATAAACAAATCTAACAATAGACCCTAATTGAGTGGAGTTGCAAGTCTACCCATAAACCCTAATTGAATGGAGTTGCAAGCCTAACAATACACCCAAATTGATTGGAGTTCATAAGCAGTCTAAAGACAAACCCTAATTTATTGGATTTGTAAGTCTAATGATAGACCCTGCTTGATCGGAGTTCTTAAGCAAGTTTGATCATAAACCCTAATTGGTTGGAGTTCACCAGCAAGTCTAATGATAAACCCTGCTTGATCGGAGTTCTTAAGCAAGTCTGATGATAAACCCTAATTGATTGAGTTTATAAGCAAGCCCAATGATAAACCATAATTGATTTAGTTCATAAGCAAGTCCAATTTTGCTGCAGAAAAATTCAGTAAATTCAATGACTAGGACAACAGAACACAAATGTTATGCAACAGAAGCAGGATAGGTATAAGGGGTTTAGGGACATACGTGTGAGAGTCCACATTGAGAGAGAAGTGTTCCGAACCAAAATGAGAAGTGACCTTCACGAAAGGCCTTGATGCGGTTGGTCTCTTTGACAGCTGCACGCACAAGGTCAAGAGGGTCACTGAAGCACTTGAGAGAAAATTGGAAGACTGAGAAACCAATGCAATTTCCCCAGCGCACTTTGGATCCCTTTTCCATCATTGCAGATAACTCCTGCAACCAACAAACACCCCATGGTCACATAAGAAACCTAAACCCTAAACCATGGCCTTTGCTAATCTCTCTCTCTCTCCCTCTCCAAAATTGAGGTCATGTGCAGGAACTTGATTACATGAAGTCTACATCGTAAACAAACATGGAGCAGACATGCATGAATCCTTGTGAAGATTACACAATCCATACATGTCCAGATAGCACAATCCAACCCATATTGCAAGGACACCAACACAGAGCCTTACCCTAAACCCTGGACACAATACCCTCACATTTTACCCAAGATACACAAACATACCTGCAGGCCTCCCAACTCTCTGGTGTTCTCCATTGATGCTGTCCGCACTCGGAGTTTTTTTACTTTTGGTGAAGCTTTCTTTGCTTGACACACACCACCATAATTTTCTCTTGTGTCATCATTAATGCTCAGTTTGTGGCACATGGTATTATGCTGATTCTCCTGTTTCTTGGCACTTCCACTGACTGCCACAAAACACCATGTCTGTCAATCCCCACTTCAATTGCCTTTAGACATGAAGCATCAAGCGCTTCAAGATTATGAGTATATATATATATGTATGTATGTATGTATGTGTACTTGAATAGACTACATACGTTTGCACAAACAAATGCAGCAACAACAACATTTTTGGGTTTGGTTTGGCTGCTTGAAAACTGACTGTCCTGAGTTGCAGTTTCATTTTCCAGAAGCAAACAACGACTTAAGACTCAATCATGATGATTTTGCAGGGCTAGCAGCACTCATATCGAGACTGAGCTCCACACAACCAGAACACAAACAGATTGTTTTATTTGGCGCATACCAAATGCAAGCAATCACACGAATTTTTTTTAGGCAATTGAGGATGTTCTTGAGGGTGTTCACAATGTCTGCATACCCATGTGATCAGGAGGGTGAAGCTCCTTGTGGTAATGGTTTTGCAGATAGCGATGGAGAGATGCATCCAGCATAGCTAAGAACACATCATTGACTGTCTGCAATAGTCCCAGCCAGCAAACCAACAACAACAATCCACAGTTTCAGACCCCCAATGAGCATTAGGCACTGCAGAAACTCTCCACAACCCATGAGATCAGAAGCTTTGCTTGCTGAAAGCTCCATTAAGTCCTCCAAAATCTTGCACTCTGTTAAATTGTTCAGCCTGGAAAGAATTTCAAGGACCCATGATGATGTCTGTGGTTTTATTTTCTAGCACACTTGGTGAAAGATCTGCAATGTCAAGCTGACAGTGTATATAATACACACAGAGATCTCTCATCAAAGAGATGTGCATGCAACAAATTTGGTGTGAAGACTAAGGGAGGTTGCTTAGCCTTCTTTTTTTTCCAAATAACATGAAAAAAAAAAATAGGATGCAACCTAATGAAAAAAAAAAGAAAAAGAAATATAGGGTCTCAAGAATAGAATTATGAGAATATACTTGGAATATATATACTTAAAATATTCTTAATTTCAATAAAGTA
>Ga0209611_10001829_pt1 | contig 36918 bp, 32 predicted proteins | sample S1TSphgellanicum_3_FD_187693 | JGI IMG/M metagenome (GOLD analysis project Ga0209611, IMG submission 187693) | Host-associated microbial communities from peat moss isolated from Minnesota, USA - S1T2_Fc - Sphagnum magellanicum MG (SPAdes) (version 2) | ecosystem: Host-associated > Plants > Peat...
ATTTCTCCTCTTATTTGACATATTTTAGTTGCAATGCACATATTTGTATTTTTCTTTCATGATTTAAAATGTCATGTGGCATGTTCCTCAAAGTTGTGATTTTTATTGTTTGTTTATGTGTATTTGAGTGTGTGTTATTTCAACAACTCCATGGGTTAGACTAAGAAAGGTGTGACACTAGGGCACTTTACTAAAAAGATATTAATGTATCTTCTTAAGTTGTTGTTAATGAAAGAAAATGAAGCAAAGTTTGATCATGAAGAACACACATGTGTAACATCTACGTGGGTTTGCATTGTATGTAATTATGAAAATATTTGGATACATTTTGCTTGATGTCATTTCATTTTAGTGTTGTTGTTAATACTTTTGTTAGACTAACATGAATACTCATTTTATAGAATTTTCAAATTGACATTATATAACCTTTGGATTAATCCAAAGTTTTTTTCCCTAGTTGTAAAATTATAAAATATATTTTTTGATTTGTGATTAAGTTTAAAAAATAATAATAATAATTACAAGGTACAAATAATAAAATCATTAATATAAAAATGCATTATCATTATATGTCTTTCATCCTGATGAATAATTTGGTTAAGACAAAAAAGAAGAAGTTATAAAAAATAAATATTAAAATCCTTATTAAAGATGTTATATTTATTTCTCCTTGTCATAATTAAGGTTAGTAATATAATTTCATCAGTGAAAGCTCCCTTTGCATGTTTTGGCATCCCACATGAGCTTTAGTATTTACTAAAATGATGAAGATATTTTCATAATTTATCAAAAGCATAGTGCATATTTTAAAAATTTATACATAATAATAATTTGTAAATTTTACACATTTCAAAATGAAATTAAAATGGACTAGAAGTGGCCCAAAATGGCATATTTGTGAATGTGAATTCCAAAACATAAAGATCATCAAAATGTATTTTGTATTTCATGTATTTCATGTATTCAATTGGTATTAAAGAGTTTGAAACTACTTTTCATCAACATTTTTTTGGGGGCTAAAATTTGCATCTTATCTACTTGAGCAAGTGCTAGCTTGCGACAAGCATAATGTAATTTGAAGATTTTTATTTTTATTTTTTCAATTTTTGTGACATTTATGTTGGGTTTGTAGCCAAGTACAATTCAAAAGTTGATTAAGTTGAAGATTTTATTTTATTATTTTATTCAATTTTTGTGACCTTTTATGTTTGGATCGTAGCCAAAATACAATTTAGAAGTTGATTAAGTCAATCCCATAAGCAACTATTGAAAATGGATCACCAAACCAAATCACATGTTTGGTGTAGGTTTTTTCACCCTTAGTTGTCAAGGATATGGAAGTAATAAGTTTGATTGCCCTCTCCCACCACATCTCTTCATGTACAACTTCCTTCTCCTCCACTCTCATGTGACCATGTGTTTGTTCAAAGAACTTCTTAAAGTACAAAATACACTAAAATTATGAGATTTTCCTTTGTAAGCTTTGATAATTATAAATTTGAAGAAATGGGGTGATGATTCCAAGTTTTAGCTTCAAACTATTGCCAGTTTTTTACTTCAAGCTTCATATGGTTGGTGAATTTTCAGGCGATTGCCTCTACAGCCTACATGACCAAGACATTAAATCCTTGTAATTTCTGGCTCAAAATTGAACTCAATAACCTATTTTGAACCATTCTATTTTTTTTGGTCCCAATTTTTTGATGTTGCTGAAGTGGTGATCATCCATAAGATGATTTAGCCAGATTTGCCTAAATACTTGATATGAAAGTAGGAAAATACCACAATCCTTCTATATTCTTGGCTACCTACTGAAACTTATCATAAAAATCTGGCTATTTGAAGTTTCTTTTTCTTTGAAATCGGGCACTTCTGGGCTCTTTTTTGTCCACGAAAAATCCTTTGAAGAGGTTGAAATCATATTTTTCAGGTTGAAATTTCGCCCCCAAAAATAAAACCCTGTTCAGAATCTGAACCCAGCTCTACTCTATGCGACCACCTAAGCACCTCTTTTTAAAAAAGAGCTATAATTTGTCATAGGTCCACTAATTGCAAGGAGTTATTTTGAACCATTTCCAAATTTTGGAAGAAAAGAAGTGTGCTTAAATGAAAATCATAATGTACCATAAATTCATATTGGGTTATCAAATACATCACAAATAAAATTAGTGTGTATATCAAAGAAGCCCATCACCAGGAAAAAAAAAGGTTCAAAAATCACATTGGACAGAGTAGAATTATCCGTAAAGTCACCCTGCCTTTGGGCCTCCTTTCACCCCCAAACCCTTCTTTCAGTGGTATCCGCAAAGAGAGGAAATTTTATTAAACCTCCTCAGGGTGAAATGCTGAAACTCAGCATTTAATGCACAAGGTTTGAGCACGACCCGTCAAAATATATGTAGCAGCAGTGGAGGCCCTCAGGAAAAAGGAAAGACAGGATGAAACTCAATTTACCACAAAACTTGATGGTTTTCTGAGTCTCTACCCCCCCTGTTTAATGCTAATGTACATTTTCTTGGAGGTTTTTTTTGAATCTCATCCTGTTTATGACCAAACTCAGGGTTCTGATGGTGTGTTTCCTTACTTTACGGATAACACTACCTTACCCTAAGGTCAGTTCCGTCATTATATAATTCTCAAAATAGTGAAATGAAATTTTGTGAAAATATGAAGTTGACATGTTGAAAATCATCATAAATATCATAGGCTACACTCTGAATAATTTCACTACTCATATCACAATATTATAGTAGATGATGGAACATTATATAATTTCAAATTTTAAAACCAAATTCACTTTTTGAAAAATAAAATTTATTTGTTTTCTCAATGCGGAAACTGACCCTAGGCTATGGTATTCAAGCCACAACTAATTAATGTAACTAACAATGGATACCCACCAAGGTTTCTTTTTTCAATTTTGTGATGTAAATGAAGTGACGATCATCTACAAGATGATTTAGCCAGGTTTGGCTATAGACTAGATTTTGGTTTCTTTTAGAGAGGATTTTTTGAAGATTATATTTTGGCATGGTGAAATATTTGAGTTTGCATAATTCTTCTTTTGCCTTAAGATCCTTTTTTAATGTAAATGGCAAGGCCATACATAGTGTGACACACCCCTTGTTTAGTTATTCATTTACTTAGGGTGACTTTGGTGCTCCCCCTATGTTCCTAGTGTGTTCTCAAGAGGTACCAAAGACTTTCCCAATGTGTTGTTCTCCAAGTTCTCATGTACTCCACTAGCTGTTGAGAGTAGTAAGCACACTTTAGCTAGCAAGGTGAATTATTAGCTCTGGAATTTTTCTTTTACAAATATGTAGCTGTGGAGAGAATCATGTGTTTGGTGGGGACCAGTTTTGGTAAAAGAAGATTCAGCGTGTGTGTGGCAGTGCAAGATTTGGCCTTGATTGGCAGCAACAAGATATACTAGCAAACTCAAATTACAAACAGCACCAAAAAAGCTTGTGGTGGTTGCTGGTGGAGACACCACATTATTTGTTTGCCTTTTCTCTAACTAGTGCCCACTTTTCCTCCCCCAATCTTTTGTCCCATTCATAACATCTGTAACAAACACAGATCTCCTGCAGTAGTAGCCTAGTAGTAGGATTCTACAAACACACCCATCTTGTCCTTTTTCTTCAGCCTTATCTGTTTCACCCACAAAGTATCTGAATTTGTGGAGCTGAGTAGGTATCTAGACTTTCAAATGTTGTTCTCTCTCTCTCTCTCTCTCTCTCTCTCTCCTTAGATGAATCTGCAATTTCAGGTACTTGTCTAGAAAGCAGTACCAGTAGCATTTACAGTTCATAATCTATAATACCCTTGTTCATCTTCACTTTCTCATCTGGTTTTTTCCCTCTGGGAAGCTGGAATTTTGACTTTGAAGGTTTTTGAGGTACATTTTCACTTTCTCCATTTGCTTTGCTTTGCTTCAGGAATTCTATTCCAGAGTTTGTTTCCTTTTTTTTTCCCTGGGTTTCTTCTGTTCTTTTTGTTTTGTTTTTGTTTGATTTTTGTTTTTTTGGGTTTTTGTTTTGTTTTGCTTTAGGGAAGAAGAAGAACCTTGAAGAGTTCATCTTCAAAGATCCAGGCTATGGCAGCAGCGAACATGTGGGATGGCCAAGGATGTAGGAATTGCTGCAGTTATAGTACTCTAGTATCAACCAGTTGTAATAGCAATGAGTTCTCAGGGCTATCTGTGTATAGTTGCCACAAACTGGGATCCGCATTTGTGGCTGGAGATTTGGAAAACTTTAGGAAGGTAAAATCACAGTTGAAGCATGGGCAAAGACATACCAGACATTCGAGAAAATCAGAGATGAGGTAATGTTCTTTATCCTCAGACCCAACTTTCCAACCTCTGTTACTGTTTTTCTGTGCCTTGGATTGTGTTGAAGAAAGCAGCTCCTTTCTTTTTGTAAAGTTTTTGGTTGGTCTATAAAGCTAGTACAGGTCTCTGCACCTTTGCTGACAATTCTAGGGCTTCATAAGCAAGCACAACAATCCCTTGCCATCCTTGAGAAACACTATGTATTGCCCATTAATGCTTGGTGATTTGAACTAGCTGATATCCTGACAACAAACCTCACATGTGTAATCAATTGTCTTCTTGACTTTCAAGTATAATTTACCCATTTGCTGTAACATAGTTTTGCAACAGAAGCTTGAGAAATAAAGTATCACAACAAGCATGTATATGCTTGGAAAACCCTAATTCTTGTTTTGTGCTCATGGGTTTTTCCAAAAACTGCTTTTATAGCATTAAATCAAAGATTTCTATTGTGATGCTTGTTCACGGAGCAAGATTTATCTGTTTTTGTTAGCTCTAGGTTGAGGTTTACCCTTGATCAGGCAACTGTAATTTAATGAGCAGTTTTTTTTTTTGGGGGGGGGGAGTGGGGGTGGCTTCTTGCAGAGCCTTGTATTCGCCCCTGGTTGAGAGCTTTAAGTCAGTTCACCCAAGTTCACATCAGTTGTTGGAGGCTGCAACAAGGGAGGACAGTATGCTTGAGTCTGCCGTTAGCACCTCCTTAGCACCCTTGCCTGACACTTTCCTTATGGAGCAGACCACAACACAAGCAGCACCCAATGATAAAGAAGAAGGTGGTAGGCAGCAAAAATGCCCAAGTTCTCATCTATTGACTGACAAAAAGAAGCAAGACATCACACCCATGCCCCAGGATCCTGTTGCTTCCTCCTCTGGTGATTATGATAGTGGTTCAAATTTTTCAGGTTTGTGATACTGGCAAATACCAAGTTGAAGCCCTTTAATCTTCCTTCTGTCCTTTGGATTCCTTCATTTTCCTTCGGCTTTGGACTTTAGTTTCCCAGGCTGTTCTGCATCTCTGTCATTGAGGAAGAGAGTTTCTCAATGAGTTTTCTCAGAATTCTCCTTGGTTGGTTTGTGATGCAACCACTCGAGCTTCAAGTCGAGCTTCAAGTGTTAGGACGATCATCAAAAGTGAAGCTCTTTTTCACAAACTAAATTTTCACAAGAACAATTATTGCTTTGTGGTCAGAGGTTTGTAATATCTTCCTTGGCATGAATACCACATGGAACAGATTTAGGATATGATGTGTATGCAAAGAGGAGTGCGAGAGCAAGACCACCATCAATGTCTTTATCTCAAAGCTTTACAGTAGGAGGTCAAGGGGTCACCCGCACAGTAGGAGCAGTTGGGTGGCCATGGACCAGTGCAACTAGAATCAAAGGTATTTCTATACAACTTATAGGCTCAATTTGTGTTTATGTTCTTTTTTATCCTCAAGGTCTCTTGTTTGACAAGGGATAAATTTATCAACCCATGTGATCAAAGTGGGATTGTGTATTGAAGGGGTGACATTTAGAGCTTTACTTCTGAGTTTCCTGAGCTTTGTGGCAGCATCCATCTATGCTCAATCTTTAACCCTAAACCCTTCCAGTAAAGTAGAGGCAGCAGGGAAATGTCTTAACAGAGTGTAAAACATTCATATTTGGGTGTTATAGGTGCAGGACCTTTGGGTGTTATAACAGCGGTGGCTGTAGCTATTCTAGGACTTGCAACGGCAGTTGTGAGAAATGGAGTTCTGGCAGGCACACCCCAGGTAACTTCTTCAGGTGATACTCTTAAATAGGCACTAAAAGAGGGGAGGGTGATTTAAGACTTTTGTGTCTTCACTGCCTAAGGTATTGTTTAGCAGCTTGTCTTTTGGTTCTTCTGTTCAATAATGCAGGGTACTTAGATTTAAGCTTGATTCTAATTGTAAATCTAGATGGTAGAATGTACAGAAGACTTTTAGTCCACACCTATAATGATTCTGATATTGGGATTCTGCACCTGGGTGACCTGCTGTAAAATATTTCTGACAGTACATTTTTTGCAGAAGGCATGTCCCAAGTGTGATGGGTATGGTGTGCAACAATGCCATGTCTGTGAAGGTCAAGGTAAACTTATCTGGGAAGGCAAACTACAGCGCATAGGTCCTTGTCCTCTCTGTTTTGGCTCTTGCCTGAAAAAGGTTAGATTCTCTTATGCACATAAATTTCATTCCTGTGTTGTCAAGGCATTGTATACTTGCTTGTGCATTTCTGAAGTCATAAAGAGTGAGTCTTTGCTCATCTATGTTCTACTGAGCTTTCCCCCCTCTATGAGGCAGTGTATACTTGACTGTCAAGGGTGATTTCTAACAACCGCTTACAGTTTTTGCCGATTGCAGTGTAGGCTTTGCGGGGGTACTAAGATGAAGAGAGGGATTCCTCCCAATCTGCAGACACAGCCTGCTCAAAATTTGAAGAAATTCTGAATGAATACTTGAAAGCAGGTTGTGTGCTGCTTGTGATGGAGGCAGGAGTAGCATTGTACAATAGGTGAGGGCTTCTTACATGTCTTGATTTGTATGTTGGCTGCTGGTGTATCTGCAAGATCCACTACTTTTGTGTATAGAAAAATGGAGTCAGGTCCACTAGACAGATAATTTCATTTGCTCAATTTGTACAGTCTTGTTTTGTTATTTTATGTGAGGACCCATTCATGTAGGTGCAGATCAGATTGAGAGTTTCATGCTAGCAAGTTCTGTAAGCATCATAGCAGTTCATGTAATGGCAGGGACTTTCTCATTTGGTGTAATTTTGTTGAATTCCTGACAGTAAATTTGAGAAGTGTGCATCTCTGGATTGAAGGAATTGCTGCAACTCACTTTCTGCATGTGGGTGGCAAGTCAATGATAATTGGCACTCAATTCGCTCATGGAATTGCTAATTTTGTACTAGGGAACTGGGCTCTTGGTGGGTGATCTGCCAGGCAAGCAGACAGGATGTTAAAAACCCCCATTGAACTTTGTGGGTGTCACCATATACATGGTTTTGCAGGCACCACCATCTTCAAACTGTGAGGCTCTTTCCACTTTGCTGACTCTTCTTCTCATTGCTTCTGGAATTCCAAGGACTAAAACTTTTGCTGGCATATTGAAGACACCTGGAGCGTGTAATTCACATCATTTGTAAGAGCAAAACAGCCTTGCAAATGGAGCAGCAGGCAAAGACTTGTTTCGCCTTTACCCTGTGTTACAAGAAAATACATAGATTGAAGAAATCTGCCAGCAAAGTAACACTTCCCTCTATGCTCTCTTCCTATCCAGCAAGTTAATTACCAAACTTGCCTCACAGTGAAAGATATCAGCATCCTTCATTGCCCACAGTCCAAATTACACAACACTTTTAGTGAAACAAGAGCATGATGACATGCAACCTTCTGAACCTGATTCAAAACACTGCTACTTGATGCATGAAACAGTTCAAGAATTTTCATCAAAATTGGCCCTGAACAAAAATGAAGTTGTCTAATACACCCACCAAATTACAAGTCTCTCCAATCTCAAAAGACCTACTGAGCCACTGGGCCCCAATTGCCAGGTGCTGCACCTTCCCAACCAGCAGGTACAGGTGCAACTGCCCCTTCCCACCCTGCTGCTGGAACTGCATCCATGACAACCACAAGAAATATGTAATCTCAGCTTCAGCCTATCTTGTATCTACAGCAGAAATCAGTCAGATACAGTCGAGTGCACAGACAGGATCCCCTACAGCACAATTTGATCACCAGCAGTCATTTCTTTGATGGCACAGTCCTCTGCAATGTACTTGCTGTACACTGCAGAGCAATGAGAACTTGAGAACTCTCAAGTGGATTATCTTCACATAAGGACTGAGAAATTGTCAACACTTACAACTTAACCTGACAAGAGTTTGCAGTGCAACCTCCTGGATAGTGACCTAAAAAGATTTTGCTCATTGCTTGGAAGAAATACACTACTCTACAAACTTCAAATAACAAGGAATGAGTGCTTCTGTGATACTTCAACAAAGTGAAAAACATGATAAATCCTTTAGAACAACAAAGCAACATGTTGCGACATCCAGCCAAAGCTCCTGAAAAGAAAAGGCAAGCTTGTTCTTCAAACAGAGCAGAAAACTCTTAAGCTATAAAAAGTACTGCTGAACTGTAACAGATGCAGGCTCCCTAGGATGATTTTGGAAAAGTATGACCAAATTGGACCACAAGTTTGCAGATTGATAGACTGAACCTAAGAACTTGGCACAGAGGATTAGAAAGAACCTTGAGCAGTCCATTCGGGGGCTGCAACAACTGCAGGCATGGCCACAGAAGCTATGTCAGGCTCCCATTGGCCAGCTGTGTCACCTTCCCACTGTGTATCAGCTCCAGGTACAGGAAGTGGTGGTGCAGCATACTCAACTGGTACAAATTCAGCAACACCTCCCTCCTCATCCTCACGATCCTTCGTTTCATCAGGTTCCCTATAGAAGAACAAATCAACCTGCACATGCAAAATCTGAATCTGAATCCCTTTCCACCTTCCTTCCTACAAGGAGTTTATGACATGGGCATCTTGCCACATGCCATAAAATACTGCAGTAACTCTGCCAGAGCTCCAGAAAGGAAATTGAGGACCTGCATACATGGTCCAGAAGCTTGGACGGTACAAAGACAAAGAAAGCTCTTGGAGGAGATGCTGCTTACCATGACATCCCAAGGCTGAGAAGGTGTAATGGTGCCTCACATTTGGAGGACCATGGCACCCAGCAACCAGAAGAGGCATCCAATGCTGTGCTTGCCCTTGTTGTTGGCAGGGATAGAAATGTCAACATGGTGCATGGGTGAGTCAGTGTCACAGAATGCAATCACAGGAATGTTTCCAAGTGCTGCTTCCCTAATTGGCTGCAACAAACACCAAACCAGCACATCTCAAAATACTCACCCTGTGTGCACACTCTCTTGAATGATTGTGCAGTCCCAACATGAATGTCAAAAGACAATTGCATACATAGTGGAAAACTGAAATTGTCACCTGATGATCAGTCCTGGGGTCAGTCAAGATCAACAGCCGAGGCTCACTGAAAGTATTTTGCAGCTGATTGGTGAAGGTACCAGCTGTATGCCTCCCTGCAATAGCCTGGCAGCCAGTGTACTGGGCAAACTTCAGGACCGCACGCTGTCCATAAGGCCTTGCAGACTGCACAATAATGTCCTGGGGATTCTCAATGGCAACAATCACTCTGGCTGCCAACTGCAGCTTATCCCAGGTCTTGCCAACATTAATGATGAAAATACCTGCAAAGAGAACAAAGCGCCTAACAACCATGAACAATGCATTTCTACACCAACACCCTCCTCCTTGATGTGGATGTAGTCCAAATCAACAACATTGCAAGAAAGAGGTGGAAAGAAGAATTTCATTTCAATTCTCCAACATTTTCCCTTCACCTTTGTCATCACAGTTCTCTACACAGACACTGATCACAACAATGCTTTTCTCATTCTTTTCTTCACAGGTATCAACACCATGGCTACAAGACGTACACAAACGCCATAATATATGTGGCTACCAGGGAGTTCCATCATTCCCCTTGCTTCGGCATTGCTTCACTATTATCTCTGGTGTTTCCCATTAACAAAAACAATAAAGAACGGGTGCACAAAGAGCGGAGAAAAGAAAAATTCAAGCTCGATCACATGACAGCATCGGCCTAACGTTGAGAGACAAGAAAAAGAGAGAGAGACGAAGAAAATGGGGAAGTTTATGCATACCATCAGAGCGACGCTTCCAGACATATCGCTCCATCTGGAAGTCGCAATTCTTCGTGCCGAGATGCACATCAGCAGCCAACATCATCTGCACATCGGCCTCCTTCTGCGAGAGCACCATCGTAACGTCACGGCACTGTATCGCTGATGCCGTTCACTGGCGTCAGCTACAGACGCTCGGATACTCCGGCACAGAAGAGAGGATCGACGACAATCCAAATGCAGAACGCAAACATGAGCAATCTTCGAAGCAGCTGCAAACTGTACACCAAATCCTAAAACCAGCGCCAAGCCCTAAACGGTGATCAGACTGTAGTGGTGTTGCCAGGTTCCGACAGAACCGAGGGCCAATGTTCCTGAATCCTCACACAATGTCATGAGGATAATTGGGGGTACACACTTCTTTCTTTTGTCTCTCGATTGTCTACATCTGGTTTGCTTGGTTGATTTTCTCGTGGAGTTGAAGCACCTGTAAAAGACATTTCTCTTGCACAATTGGTGGGCAGATGTCTAGGATGCAAGTCTCTTTCAATGCTACACATGGAGATGGATATCCCTTGGACTTTTTGTTTTTTGAACGAAAGATTCCAAGAATGTCACTGGGATATGTATGTGATTTTTGGCAAAAAAAAACTGCTAAGAATTGAAGTGGGCTCTAATAAAACCTAGGTACTCTTCAAGAGGCTGACTGTGCGTAAGCAAACCCCAAATGATTTGCAGCTTACATGCTTGTTACCAGTAGAACTATCACTGGCAAGGAGGAAGCAGCCAGAACAACATGGACAAAAACTAGACACGTCAATGATTGTTGCATTCTCAGTGACACTGGCAATAGCTTATGCTGTCCCTTTGAGCAGTGCAAATGTTGAAGGGATCAGCATTTGGACCAAGACTATGCAGCCAGAACAGGTCCAAGCCCATGTTATATTGGCTCAAAGAATACACCCATTTAGATGAAGCTAATCCTCTTTGCAGATACTGGAAAAATTGATTCCAAATCTAAAGAAAGCTCAAGACTTGACACTGACAGTTTCAGGGAGGTTGGCACATATGCAAAATATCTCTCATTAAAAATCAAGAAATCTCCATTCTCACGATTAAGAAAAGGCAAAGTGAGGTTAACACTTCTTCAACCAGCCACAGAGAATTCCAAAGAAGGAAAGACAAAACAGAGAACAGAGATTGAAGGAAAATATTCTATATTTTTAGACATATGTAAAAAGACAGAATATTGTCAACTATGAAAACAGATTTATGTAGAGTCCAAAATTGAATGCATGGATGGAAATAAAGAGAGCAGAAGAAGCTTCAGACATTGAGGGAAAGGGGGCATCCCTTGCTGAACCAAAAGTCCTCATGCTCAAGCTCTTGTTCATATCCTTTTGTTGGTTATGATATCAGTGACAATCAGGGATGGTTACTTATTGCAAATGTGGCAAGATCCATGGAGTTGTCATACTCCTCCAAGTAATCATAGATGTGAGTGAAGTTACCAACAGCTTTCAAGTCAGAAAGAAAATCTCACACATTATAATTTCTCACCTCCACAACCACATTGTGTGTCCTGAATATGCCATGGGATCCACCTCTTACAGACAGCTTATCCCCTTCTGTGCCAATCTTTAAAATATATCCTAAATCCTAGACCCTAAGCCTTAGATCTTGAAAACCCCAAACCATTAATCTTCTTTCACCATTCTGTCAAGTAATACCACTTTGATTTCAAGGTCAGCCATCAGCTTGCTTACAAAGAACTCCTCCCTAACCTCAGCAAGTCCACATGGTAGCACACACTCACAATTCACACCAGGACAAAAAAATCATTGCACAGAGAGAAACCCTAACTTGAACTGATGCTGAAAGACTCGGTGAACTGCAAGCATTCTGTTGCATGAAGTCGAAAGGTCCCACAAAACAATGTGATAGCTCTAAAAGTAATATTGTCTGCAAAATCTCATTACTACTTCTCTTCTTCCCCGTGCGAAGTATCAGAGAGGAAGCGCTTACAACGCCCTGACGGCCAATGCCGCCCTTGCCCCGCTCACCGTCTCCCACACAAAGATCTTGACTCCAGTTTCCAGAAAAGAAGAGAAAAGACCTATTCAGAGGGCATGGAGCGGATGATGTCAGAGTCTCCGGGATCAGTAATGCTCAAGCAGCAGACTCGGAAGTACTTGCCGCATGCAGTACCCAGGTCGACGTTGTTGCCACTGTAATGGTGCACCCCGGTCTTGGAAAGCATGGCGTAGTACTCGATCTCTGACTTGCGAAGCGGTGGACAGTTGTTGGCGATGATTATGAGCTTGCCCTTGCCACCGCGCAACGACTTGAGCGTGGTGCCATAGCCCAACGTGTACTTACCGGATTTCATCACCAGCGCCAGCCGGTTGTTTATGCTCTCCTGCGTCTTCTTGGTCTTCTTCACGGCCACCATGGCTGCTACTTGCAACGTCCGACGATGGAGCTCCGTGATCGCAGCGCCTGTGCGATACGTGCGTCGAGGACGAAGCTCCGAAACACGGAGCTCGCGCGTTTCTTCGCGCAAGAGACCCTAGCGCGCTTTAGGGTTTTGCCTTTCGAGGTCCCAATCCAGGGCCTATCGCTTTCAGGACCTCGTACATTGGGGGGAGGGGGCGAGTGGGGAGAGTAAGATTTTAATATTTTAACTTATTTTATCTTCTATGCTAAAAATTCAGAGATGTTAGAGAACTTCTGCATGTTTTGTAAATGAGATAAATTAGAAGATGACCCAATAAAAAAAATTGCCATACAAAGGGATTTAATTGAGACACATACTTTAAATTACTAAGTGACCCAAAAACCAATTTCAACTTTTCACAAGTTAGCTTGTTAAATGGATTGAAATAACCAATAGTTACTATAAATTAATATAAAGGTATCACTATTAACTTATTTGATGTTTAACCTACTTAATCAAGTTTATGTGAATCTTTAGTTCCAACATAAGTCTTTAAAATGGAGAGCTTTAAAAAGCCTTGGCTTTGTAAATCCAAACATGTTGGATTGATGCACAATTTTTTTATTATTATTATAATGTGTGAATTTTGGTGCAATCCAATGATCAATCATTCCATATACTAAAAGGATATGGAGTTAAGTATTGATTCAACCCTATAAAAGTTTATTGATAAACACATAATAGATTAAGAAAGTGTACAAAGGGATAAGAAAAAAGAAAAAGAAGAATTTACAGGACGTCAAGTTAGTTCAAACTAAATGTCAAAACCTATCCATGTCAAAAAATCAACCACTTGTAGTAGGTTGGTCATATTTTTTCATATCAAAAATTAACCACTTGCAATAAATCGATCATGGAGATGGGAGATGTGTCTTAAAGGGGTGGAAGTCAGGAAGTAACTAGGCCTATGGCTACCACTCAACTTAAGATGGAGGATGTTTACAGCTTTACAATGTGATTGAATTTTTTTGCCAAAGAAAAGTAACTAGGACAAAAAGAGGAAAACCTTCTAGTCCTTTCAAACTCCAAATGGCATTGGCACAATTGTGTATAAACACATCTACATGTTTATGTAAACATCCAAATACCTCCATTAATAAGGGGAGGAATTGATTAGCGGGGTGTTAGTCACAATAACTCCGTTCTTTGATTTGAAACACATTGTAAGTAGCAAATCCTTGGGTGGTGCAAAATCGAAAAAGTAAATCCATTCGTGTTGGGTCAATTAAGGTGCAAATGTCATTTTTGGTGAGCAGAATGTCGACTTGTCAACAAGAGGAGTTGAACATGTTTGAAGGAAACGCATGTAATTGTTCTCACCCCACATGAAAACCATCATCCCGCACAATGGTAACAAAGGTGTCACGAACTGCATCATGGGTTCATGTGCACTCGTTGCCATGAGCACAAAGTAAAAAGTAGATACCCATAAGGTCAATGGGATGTGTGCACACACATTGAAGGATACTTGCAATTGAAGGATGAGGTAATCTAAGTCATATTTGCAGTGTTATGGAAAAGATCGAGAAAGCTAGTCAAAAGCCTAAGAAGATTACTTGAACTATAGGCCAAGCACCCACCCTTGGGCCAAAACATGATAGTATTCGGGCATGATGAGTGTCAAATATCCCATCGAAAAAAATGTTGGAAAGGGTATGATGGTGTAGACGCTTCGAGATGGAATCTTGAAATCGAACCATTTGTTGCCTAATGAATTGTTCAAACGGATGAAGACATGTGCAAGCTAGGGGTGGTAGGAGATCACATGCCACCTTGAAATGTTGTTGGAAAGGGAAGGTGTTATTATTGACTTGTGTTAAGGCTTAAAAAAGGAAGGGACGTTGATCAACCATAAACCTAGTAGCTATGATTGAAGCTACAAGGGCCTAACTCCTTAAATAAGCTGAATTTTTTTTCATCTAATTCGCACTAAGGCAATGGTGGCTATCTATATGAGCTTGATGCCATCAAAAGTCATTGAAAGAAAAGCTTGTTTACGAGCTAGAAGTCCTTTTGGGTTATTAAAGGATCTTGGACCAAAAGGTGCCCAAACACTTAAGGGAAGGAGGAGTCAAAAGAAGTGAAGGATTCTATCACTACTACACAACATGGGTTTTTTTGCTACTAATATTATGTCTAAGATGATTACATAGTCATCTTAATCACAATGTAATATGTTTGGTTTGAATAATAATGTATGATATGACTAACATGAAAAGTAGGTATGTTTGTTGTGATTATAACAAAATAACAATTTAGTCACATCAAACAATTGGGTACACACGTGGCATGTGTGGCACCTATGTGGACTCATATTGTTTGACTACGATGACTAAGATTACTAAAATCAATCATTATACGTTAACTAAATGTGATTATAATGCAAAATTTTTAATGAGGTGGCAATATGAAAATTGAAAAAGATTATTTAAGTTTTTAAATAGCAAATTATTGAAAATTTTGAAAATACCATTAAGTTATCAATTGTTCAATTTATGTTTTTGATCATTCATAATAAAATAGAACTAAAAATAGCAATGGAAAAATAACAAAATACATATGAGAAGTGAGAAAATGGAGGATTAAAACAAAAAAATTGTACTATAATGGTTTTTTGAACTTTGATTACTTATGCACCAATGTCCAAGTTTCCGAAATTGAACATATAGATGTTTAGCTCCAAAATAAACAAAACAGAAAGGATGGTCTAGCAATGATTGACCATCCTTTATGTGATAAATTAATTAACCATCATTGTCACAACTTCTTGTAGATTCCTTTGCATTATTTATTCCATCATCTTCCCCTTCACGAACAACCAAATATAAACCTAATGGTGCAATAGTAGAACCACCTACAATTGTGGCAATTGAATGGATTCCTCAATGGAAATAGGAGTTTATAAACATGTGTAATCATCAATGTTGTCAAGTCAGAACATATCAAATTCTGTAGGGTCGGTTTGAATAGTTTCAGTTATCCATCTCCCACAGGGATTTTTTCGTAGTAATACCTTCCACCCTTTTTTTGCAGGTCATTAAAAAAAAATTGTTCTCTACATGTAGGGGGATAGCAAATGACTGGTCTAAAATGGGAATAAGGGATGAAAAGTTCACAAGTGTGAAGCCATATTCATTTCGTTTAATTGTTGCACTATTCCCAATGTAGTTTACTTTCACCTAATTGCATAACAAGATAATTGTGTTGAACACTCCATAATTTAGTTCCAATATCTCTTCAATTCGACCTACATATTCCAATTTTGCAAAAACTAATTTTTGATCATTTGGGCCCAATATGCATTATTGTTCAAAAATTGCCACTACACCACAATCATTTATTGTTAGATGTTCTTTGGCACTTGCAACATGAATGTGGTTGCCATAAACATACATGGTTTGAATTGACATGTCTTCCAATGTTGGAGTCATGGACATATGCACTATGTCTATGTCAATTGTGTCCCAATCATTGAAAGCCATTACAATGGAAGCCCTTATCCATGTTGCAAAGGGGGGCAATGGAGCAAGGTCACTTGGGAACACAAGATTCCTTCCCCGAAACCAACCTTGAAGTAGCAAGAAATTTCCCCTCTCTTGATTCTAAATCTTAACTACTATAGAATACTTCCTACAAATACAACGTATAACACCTAGTTAATCTTTACAACTTTAAAAAATAATTTAAGATTCAAATTGCCAATATAAAATTGTGAAACAACAAGTGGCTTTAACCTACAACAACAACAACAATTCTTGATAAATTGAATGGTGTGAGTTATCTAACACATATTCTTAAAAGAACTATGCAACTTGATTATTAAGATAATTAAAAGCAAATAATACATTACTCACGCCATGTAGCCATTAGTCCCACATTTTGAAGCACAAAAGAATGGGCCATGTCTCAAAGGTCTGTAATCATAATTCGTGGACGCCCACTACCTTCCAACACCTCATCAAACATGGAGGGGTCTTCTTTGTGATTCCACACCCTACATCTTGTGGCTGCAAAATCCACAAGATATTCAATGCAAAACCCAACTACTTCCTCTATTGCAAATCCTTTTACCATACTTCCTTCTAGTTTTGCTCTATTTCCCACATATCCTTTCAGGGTTTTCAAATACCTTTCAATAAAATAAATCCACTGAGTTTGGACTAAACCACATAATTCTAGGTCTTCAACTAAATGAATTAACAAATGTGTCATGACTTCAAAAAATGAAGTAAGGAATTCTTGCTCTAATAAGGCTAATGTGATTGCCATTTCCTTTTCAAGTCCCCCATCATTGCTAGATCCACAACCTTGGCACACAACCTTCTGAAAACCCAACGCAAGTGAATAATTGCCATCCTACATTCATTAGTCATAAGATGCCACATGCATAAAGGAAAAAAAATTTACATCATAATGTGGTAGTCATGTGACTTCATGCCCTTTAAATCATGGCCCTTGATTATCTTCTTGAATGAAAAGACATAATGTGTAGGTGTCTTCAAAGTTTCAATAAACCTTTCTTTTTCCTCATTTTTCAACACATATGATGCTACTGGTTTAATGAACCCATGGTCCACAACACTAGCTTGTAACCACAAATGTGGCCAGATGTTACACTCCTTCAAGTCTTCCCAAATTGCTACTGTGTTTTTCATCCCAAATATGGTTTTCATCACATTTTCACAAAAAAAATTCATAGTGCATCACATTTAATGTGTTACGAATGAGCAAACCCTAGCCAATAAATAATTAAATGAAATTAGTGTATTTTATAAATCAAACCCTACCTTACCTTACTAAATATTGGGCCATGTTAATGTAAAACAAGTAAATAACACAAAATAATGAATGTTGTGGCAAGCGTGAATGCAATTAAGCAAGTAGTTCCCAGTGCAAATGTCGATGCTCAACAAAAAGAAAAATATGATGAAGTTCAACAACACACCATTGCCAAAAATAAGGCAAAGTTTGCTTTGACTTTTGGTGTAGATTGGAAGTAAGATTATTAAGACCATGAACTTTTGTTTATTCACAATTGCATGTTGCTCATTGAGCTTCCGTGCATTTCCAACCATTCTGACATTTCAACTTTCTTACACATTGTTCTAGATGTCATCCAAGCATTTATGATTCAAATTCCTCATTAAACTCTTTCTTGTTTTCATTTCTTTTTCCCTTTCACTCATTTTCACACATTCATGTCTTTCTGCCTTGTTTTCTTCTTTTTTTCACTCATTCTCACTCACTCACCTTTTGGTTTCCTTTGCAATGATAAGACACATTTTCAATTTTCTTTATGTTGTTGCAAAGATAAACAAATTGCAAACAATGTCATCCATGTTGCTAATCAACTTTGGAGGTTGAGGGTTCCTATGGATCCAAGTGTGAAGCCTTGACGCAATTTTCGACTTTGCAAACAAGTCACAATGGTGGTCGATAGCAGTTCAAAGTTGAGTGAAGGAGGGTGAGGTTGGACTTGGGTTGTGGGTAGAAAACAAATCTAGACAAGGGTTTTGATGAAGACAACGTGTAAGACAAAATTGATAAAAAGTCTAAGGGGAGCTTGGAAGAGGAAAGGCCATAGTGATAAATATGCTTCCATTTTTCTAAAACCCTATTTTTTGTGATGAATTGTTGAATTTGCTAAAGTAAGGGTTTTGTGGAAATAGCTGCAACCCCACATGTGCTTGATTATGTGTGGCTTGCCAAGTTTCTTTTACATGATCAAAATCTTGTTGGTAAGTTTTTGAAGAAAAAAAGGTAAGATTTCTCTCTATGTTTTTTGTTGATTTGTTAGGACCCCTTTTGAATGCATTCCCTATTACAAGGTACATTTCAAATTGCCATGAATGTTCTTGTTTTTGTGTTTTATTTCGTGGTCATCTTCTTCACATCTTTTTTTTTTAGTTATTGATTTTTCTTCTAAGTTTGGTAAGATTGCATAGTTTTTTTTTAAGGTTTATTGATTGGTTACCATGGCTAATTTGTGCATGTTCCCAAAGAAAGGACAAGTTGCAAAATAACAACCTAAACATTGGATGAGGCAAAAACAACCCATGGTGTTGTTCAACAAATTGAACGACACTGATGACAATATTACATCTGGTTCAATGTTAGATGGTTTTACCTCTAGTGATGAGGGGACTATGAATTAGGAGCCATTGGTTACTGAATTCGAAATCCCCATGGCTATAAGTTTTAGTGGTGCTCATGAACCAACCACTTCTACTCAACAAATGCCAATGAACGTTGTAGGTAAATCTTTTGACAACCATCTTTGATACTAGATTTGTCAAGTACTATTCTTGATCAAAGTTTAGACCCGCCATTTTTTTCCTTTTAGACATTTAGTATGTACCCACCTATGTTTTTGTTGTGTATTGTTTGTCACTTTGTAGGTCAATCTGCAAATGCATAAATGTATGTAGCAATAGGTTCAGAGGTGCCAAACATAATACCCCAAAATACATGGCCACCATACATGGGCATACTTGGCCAATACCATAGCCACCCAATCAATTCCAACGACCACCCAACCAATACCAATGGCAACCTTAGCAATACCAATACCTAACTATGCATGGCCATACTCACACCAACCCCACCTGCATAGACGCTTCAATATCTTGGAAGCCCACAAATGGTAATTGGTCAATACCAGCAACAACCTTTTGCATGGTTTATAACTCCAACAATTAGTATGCCGCCAAGATAGTGGCTCGAAACAAGTAACCCAACAACCTTTATTTACCCTACAAACATCCAAAAGCCCATAGGAGGTCAATCCAATGTGGGAATTGGTTCAGCTACAGACTCATCTGCCCAATTAAATAACATAGTGGTTTCATCATACCGACGTTCAAGGCAAGCAAAATAGAGGGTTAGGTGTCGCGCAATGGACAAAATCATGAATAGGCTTAGAATTGAAATGGTAGAACTTCTTGGTAAGGATGTCAAACCTATTGTGCATTCTAATATGTCAAGAAGACCCATTGGTGGTGGCAAGTGCACTTGGTTGACTACACTTCGAAGGTATGCCTTGAAGCTCAATCTCACCATTGATGACATTTGATGACAACTTTCTAAAGAATTGGAAGCCATAAAAGAAGCTTTGGATGTGGGTTTTGAGTATATAGATTTTTTGTTTGGCTATAAGCATGTCAAGGACCAAGTGATTGTAGTATTGAAAAGTAGACGTGGCTGGTTGAAGAAGAAAATAAAGAAAGGTGAAAGTAGACCACAGAATTGCATAGAACCACATTAGGATTAGTTGATTGAAGTTCTCAAGCAAGAGGAGAATGTTGATAGGGCTACATGAATGACAAAAATTTAGGCAACTCAGAAGAATGCATCATGAGTTGGACAAATAGGTGAAATTGGTGTGGAGGAACGAATGGCAAGTAATTAATTTCCTACTTCCTTTTTAAACTTTTGTGATTTACATTTCCTTGTTCAATCTCAAATTTTGATTTTGTAACCTATGGGTTGGATGGGTTTAGGAGGTTGACCTAGGACGAAAGCCCACATTAGTGGAGATACAGAAAGAAGTTGAGAAGGAAAAAAGTTATAACAAGTGCAAAAGGTTAGAGGTGGAAGAGGATGAGGTTAGAGCAAATTGGATAAAGATCTTTTCTGCCCACATTTGTGAAAATTACATGACCAATCAAGGCTTTGATTTATCCCAAATAGGTCTTGCAAGTTGTTTCAAATGAAACATTGTTTTTTTTCATTTTGTCTTTTTGTCTTTTTGTTTGTTTTAATTGTTTTTTTGTCTTTTTGTCTATCCTAGTTGATTAACCTTGGATGCTAGGTTTTTTCTCAAAGCAGGTGGGTAGGTGTTGGTGAATTTCAATAGGTTTCACCAACCCCATATGTTTGTTACTTAATGCCCTTGGTCTAGTATTAATATAACATCCTACACCTAATCATGTTATGGCCCAACAGGAAAATTTGGACAATACATGCCATTCTTTAACATTTGACATTGACCTACACATGGGGGCCATGGAGAAAAATTATGAAGAACTTGTTAAAATCATTGAAGATCTAAAATCTCATAATGATTAACTAATGCAAAAGTAGGATTATATGTTTGATAAGATGGAGGAAATGTTTTCATTTTTGAAGTCAATAGCCATTCATGAGAGTCAACCCATAGTTGAAGGGGAAAAAACGTCAAATGTTGTTGTCGATAAAGTGATTGCCTCTCATGATGGCAACATGGCCATGGTAAGTAACATGCATATTATAGGACAAGATTTGTTAGGTTGTTATGTTTCCCAGTTTGTTGGATTAGTTTCACTATGTTTCCCAGAATGTTGGATTAGTTTGACTAGTTATTATTATATTTTTTAATTCTAGTTTTGAAATTGTCAAAGAGCTATTAGTTTGTAATGTTTTATGTTTCTTCAATTTTTATTGCCTTTTAAGTTTTTGAATAGGTTAAGGGGGATGAGGGATGTGGGTTCTTGTGAGTTAAGATGATTTGTTTAAGGTGGAGGCTTAACTTCATTAGTAGATACATGGATAAGGTCCAAAAATAAATAGCTAATGAGTAGGACAAAATGGATGAATCTACAGGTTGTGCCCTCACTATGAATATTTCAGTCACTTTTAAAATGCTTGTCAACAAAGCTAAAAATAAAACAATGGCGGTGGTTTGTTAATCCCGAATCATGTGTTTAGCTCAGACAGGTAGACTTGGTCTAGCGTTCGAGGGAAGAATGTTGTGGTTAACAACAAAACAATGTTAATGGATGCTCCAACTTCCACGCATAACAAGATTGATTAGTGTGGGCTAAACCTTGAAAAGTGAATTTTGATTTGTTAATGGGCGCCTATAATATTTCATATGAAAACAAGTTGTTAGCTATTAACATGACCAGACATCTTTTGGTTCTAGACGTCAATGGCTTATTGTGTGAAACTTGTTACTTGAAATCTATGAAGATCTGGAAACCATTAATTCCTACCATTTTGTGTGGGAACAAGTTTATAAACCCACGAACCCACTTTCAAAAGTTCTTGGAGTTGTGTGGTAGCCATATTGACACTAGCATCTGGTCAACAACATTTGCAAATTTGAGACCTATGGTTGATTTTTTGTTAGGGGGTTGATTCAAGGTTAAAACCCTTGTTTCTGTGGGGTTCCAAAAAATGTTTAGATACACGCCTTGCCCATCCACAAAATCCATAATGCATGTTAGTTTTGAAAAACATGGATAGGGTTTGGAGGGAAATTAATCCAGGGTTTAGGGACTTGGGTCCTACAAGTACTTTATTGATAGACCGTTGTCCTTATAAGTGTTTGGGAAATGTCCCCTATTCCTATATTTTGCCTCATTCTTTTGATAGTCAAAAAGGGGATAATTACTTGATGGACACACTATGCTTTTAGTTATTTAGATTGTATGAAGCCCCAAGTTGTGTAAGGTATGTTGGGTTCAAACTACATGGGCAACAATGAATTACAAGATGAGACTTGCACTGGGAAGCCATAAGGGCTTTTGCATGGTCTATTTCGCGTACCTTAGGTGATGGCCTTAGCAATCGGTAACCCAAGAACCTTTATGTTACATGCATTTGCACTTGTCATAGTTTTTTATTTTCAAGTGTATCATTTCCTAATGTTTCAAATGTGGTGGTGAGTTTGATATCAAGTTTGGGAATTTCCAGAACAATAGGACTATGGGAAGTATACAAAGGGAAGTGGGCCCCTCAATTTTGGTGAAGACAAATGGATCGGTATGAAATTCTACTACATATAAGCGTGTTGGAAGGATCTAGGAAAAGGAGACAATTGGTGTAATTATTAGAGTCAGTGAACATGCTTGCCCAAATGTAAGCCTTTCAATTCTTCCCTCACATTATTTTTTTCTCTAAATCATATAATGTTTGAACCACATTAGGTCTTCTCATTGTCTTTTAATAAAATCTTTGTATTTAGTTTGTGTTAACGGGATGTTTAAAGAAGATAAATATTTTTTTCATTATGTTTTGACTTATTATATTTGCATTTATTTTGTAGTACCACAAAGGTGATTGTCTTCTCCTCCTTTCAAATGGAAATAAGGATTGTGCAATTGGAGATTTTGTGAAATTTAGTGGTGGAGTAATTCAACATCATAATCATTCGATGTCAAAACATTACCTTTTTATTGGCATTACATCATGTTTGATAAGAGGTGCCCATTTGCTAGTTCTAGATGTAGAACATGATCATCCTTTCCGCACTATTACAAATGCAATTGGTTATTTTGTATTTTGGCCTTAGAAGCAAACAACCTCATTTTCACTAAACATTACAGATGTTTATTGTAAATTGACTATAGGGTTTGTAAACCTCATATGTCTCAATGTTTTGTACCTTTTCAATCTACTTGCAATACTAATATATCCATGATATGAAACTGTGTTTGTGTTTATGTTGTTAAAACTTCATAAGTAAAATTGAGTTTGTTTTTTATGATCCATGCATGTTTATTGTAGGATTTGGATTTGTAGCTCCAAAATATATGGTAGATGTGTGCATGTAGATCTATATGTTGTATGTGTAGTACCATAGTGTAAGGTTTAGCTTGCAAGCTACATCAAAATGTTGCTAGATTTGAATTAATTAGTACCAATAAACATAGGTGGAAGACCAAATTAGCATGCAATTAATCATGTACACATAATCAACATTAGTCAAAAAGTCAGTCAAAATAGACATCCATGTGGCATTTGAATACATGTTGATTTTATTAGTTAGTTCATTCACAAAGACTTGACATGTGTCACCTAAATATAAGTTAATTTCATTAGTCAATTCAATCACAAAAACATGACATGTGTCACCCACGTATAGGTTATTATTTTAGTCATCTTAAGATTTCATCATGGACATGCCATGTGTTTGTTGATTATTAGTTATTTATTAGTCACTTTAGTCAAAATAGACAAGACGTGCCACCTAGTTATTGGCTGCCTTTTTAGTCATCTCAACATAGACAAGACATGTGTCACCTATATATACGATATCTTGTTAGTCATATCAATCAGGATGGCAAGACACATGTCACCCAAATATAGGTCACCTGTTTAGTCACTTTAGTTATAACAAACAAACCATGTGGCATCTACATCAATTAGGAATTTAGTTAGGTCTATCAAAATTGACATTAAACAATTTAGTCAAATTAGACATACAAGTAGGCATTTAGTCAAAATAAATTCAGTCAGATTCTTTTTTTGAATGATTGGTCTGTTCTGATTGAAGACATTTTTGTCCATTGTCCATAGTGATTGAAATTTCAATCATAAAAATTAGCATAAAAACACCATCATCTAATAGTGTATGAAGGTGGAAGAGGGAGGTGTACATCATAAGAAATATGAAGGTCATTGCATGAAATAATGAATTAAAGTTCCAAAGGCTACTTAAACATCACCAATTTTAAGGAAAAGATTCATATGTTGAACATTTTCTAACAAGGCATCTTTGATGAAGGATGATGTGAATGATGAAGTGCTTAATGGAACTCCCAAAACTCTAATTCCTTTTGATGGGGTGGTAAACTATGATGGGGTGTTAAAGTTAGGTGGTAGGCCAAAGGGTGACCATGTTACACATTTATGAGGTTGGATAGAAAGACCTATTGCATGAAATTTGGTTTGGAAATGTTCATATGCAAAAGATACAATAAAAGGGGGACCTATGATATGCATGCTGTTTTCAATGGATGGAAAGAGGCAAGAAGGGTAATGACTGGCTGTAGAATGCAAAGCCCTAAAGTGGGCTAATGCGAATAGTGCCCTTCCTAAGGGATCACCTTAATGGGTTCCCATGGTAGAGGGGATGATTATGACATCGCCTTCATGATTATGATGGTTGTAAAATAAGGGAGACTCAAATGCATAAAATGCACGAACAAAAGGGATGAGTGTCATGGTGTCTCCACATGTTACACAAAGTTTTTGATATATGACCTTTCTTGACATCGAATTAAAACCGTTTACCACGTTTAATTGGGGAACAACCCAATTGGGGTAAAGGTCTAAGATGCACTTAATGCTGTGGACTACTATTTCACAATTTCCTTTAGTTGTGATTTCAAATTACTATGGGGAGAAATGTGTTGTGAAGGCATTGCAAAATTGAAGGCATAAAACATGATTTATGAGTCGATACAATGCTTCCCCGACTATAATGGGTTGAACTCCACTTGAAGGCTTGGTCATGGTTAAGAGGCAAGTTGCGCCAATGACATGTGCAATTCGAAATGGAATGTGACATTTAGTAATATGATAACAAAGTTGAAATAACTAAAAGAATCCATTTGTTGAATCTTCTAGGTGAAAACAATCCTAAAGGTGTTCAAAAACCATCTCAGGACCACTTGCCGACAAATGGGGCATGCATTAGAATGCCACTTTGAAGGAATCAGAAGAAAGTTTAAGGTTTTGGTTTGATTCGTAATCTTCTAGGAAAAACAGGAAGTAACCATTTGATTCAGGGTGTAATGCAGTGAAAGTTGAGGTGGTGTCGAAGGATGTGGGTGTAGGGGGAAATGGTGCCAAGGCATGGGTTGTTTTAAAGTATTCCTTTGCACATCCAATAACTAGATTGCAAAAAAAACGTTTATGCTAGTTGGGGGATCATGTTGGGGAAGAGGCATGAACTCGAACTTGTTGCCAAAGCTTGGGCTCACAAAGAAATATCCTTTTGCAAGTTTTTCTAATTGTTTGTTAAAAAATGTTTGAGTAGAATCTGCGTTTCCCTATGCCTTGTTCCCTTGCCACGAGGGGGTAAGGTGAAACACCATTGAGGTAATAAGAGGAGTAAGTGCCAAGCTCCCACATCACAAGGGTCTTGTGTTAACTTATTTAATGAAAAACGAAACGCCATTTGTACATCATGTCATAGAACGATAAGGATGTTGTTATATAATTGAGGACAACAAAAGCCTAAATGAAAGGACCCGAGGACATCCAAAAACAAAACTCAAATCCATGCTAATGCAAACAGGGTGAGAACAAGGGAAGGTATCAAATCAAGATGGTCATGGGGATTTGGATTAGATGAATTGGGTGCTTGATAGGAACCTTGATGACAAGTTAACCCTTCATTGGTAAATTGGCGCCAATAGGTGGGGTAAGAGATTTTAGGTGGAGGTTGCCAATGTGTTGAAAAGATGAGGGTAGGTTGGGGGGTTTGATTATGTGCAACTAGAGGGGCTGGTAGAGTGGAAGAGGAAAAGGTCCTACATGTGGATGATCAAAGGGGTTTGGGAAAGTGTAAGGTTGGAGCCCCACATTCACCTGGAAAGTTGGGGGTTAGTAAGGGGAACTAGTGGGTAGTGGGTGGTGTGTGGTTTGTTAAAATGGGAGGTGCATGGTTTGCATGGGATATGTGGTGCAAAGTAGGTTTATGGTGGCACATATTAAAGTATATGGGTGATGGGAAGGACAAGGTTCGATGGGACATGATGAATTAGGAGACATGGGATGTTTGGTGCCCATGAGAAAGGAGGATTAATAAGAGCACATGCCCCACCTATTAAAAACTACCTATTGCTATAAGGCAATTTTAAATTTACAAAACCAACCACAAAAGACTAAACATATTGAAATGAAAAATATAGGAAATTGCTTAAGGGACCCTGGCTAGGGTGTAACCAAAAGAGAGGGTGACAAGACCAAACAAAGAATCAGACCACTAGTATGGGCTTAATCAGAGTGGTCTCCCTTCTGATCTTCTGAGACAGACCATTCTCTTTGACCCTTTCTCTCCAAACTCATCTCAGAATATTTCTACATGCATTCACTGATCTTTGGATAAGAACAACTCATACACTCACAGATTAGCAGAACAGAAAAATCGAATTCAAAACTTGCACCTTGCCATTCATGAAAATCTTTAGAGAGCATAATCTTTCTGGCTCCAGAGTATACATCAAATATCAAACATCTATTAAGGTATGGCCTTTGAGGTTAGAGCTCTCGGTGTTCACTCGATCCTTTGAGCCTCTAACCCGATCCCCCACAGAATGCTACAATGCATGTTTTTTTTCATTCTGTTGGACCAGAGACCTATGACCTAAATACCCTCGAGTCCAAATTGCACTCAGAAAACACTCGACTTTGAACAATTTATACCGCGCTTGCCAATGTTACTCGAAGAGACTAACTCTCATGCAAAAATGATCGGCAGCTCTGCTGGTTTCAAATCCTTTCTGCATTCTCACTTGACACACTCATTCTATGCACCTTCAGGATTTCCCCCTTGACCTTTGGTGCTCACTCAGACCACAACTAACAGCACATATGCAAGGCACTGCAACCCAAGTCCCTCATCCCTGATACTCACTTTCCTCGACATGCACACCCCTTCTAAGGCTCGAATCCCTCAAGTCCTCATCATACCTCGGCACCAACCTTTCATGAGTCCTTTACAAAGCTACCTGGCCATGTTGTTGGCGCAGCGGAAAGATTACAACAACCAGCCAAGTTCTGCTAAAAAAAACAGTACTCCACAACTCTTTACAACTCAAAAAAAAACAGCTCCCTACCGCTCTCCTCCTGTCTCACATCTCATTCCCCATTCGTTTGTCTCTCTCCTCGCAGCTATCTGTTCCCCACCTTCTTCCGTCCTATAGCCGCCTTCCTTCCACCTCCCCTCATCAATACAGCTCCATGCCTCACCATCATTTGTGCCGCCTCTTTCTTGCACTCCATAACACCCCTACCAAAAGAAAAGCCTCCCCATGCATTTATCTGCAACAGTAATGGAGAGATTCCGGCTACAAAAATGATGGCTAATAAAACAGAAAGCAACCCTTAACAACATGCTATGTTCACACCAGTGAGGTGACCTATTGTTCGGTCACAAGGGCATTATGCCAAAGCCAAACCTTAATTTCACTAGAAGCTTGAATGGTACAATCATTATTGTGTTGGGTTCAACATAACTTAAACATCCTAATGTTAAAACATTATAGACTTCACTATTTGTTCTAAGTCCTAGAAGATCTGAAATAAGTAATGCTACACAAAAGTTTCTTAAAAACAATTGTGGTGGACTAGATGCCCTCTTCATAAAGATCCCAATCCAGTCGAATAACTATGTAAAACATCAACAAAAAAAAAAAGTTAATTTGAAACAAATTTATATTTTGGCTATTTATTATGGATTTTGGTGAATCAGGATTTTTGGGGGAAACTTTGGAAAAATGTGTTTTTCTAGTCTAATTTCCACCAATTTTGCTATTTTGGGGGCAAAACTTGCCCCCATTTCAACATCACAAATATGAAGGAAAAAAACATTGCTTAGCAACTTCAACACTAATTGTATTATTTTAGAAATTTAGAAATTTTTGGAAATTTTTGTTGTTCAAATAAATTTCTTGTAAAAGAAATATTGAATCTTCAAGAATAATCCATTTGTCAAAATTAAAATTTTGAATTAATTAATTATTTGACAAACATTGTAATCAGCCCTTTTCCTTTATTTTGTTGGGGGAGAATTTTCGTGACTACCAGAAAAAAAGGCAGCACGAATCCTGTATTTGATTTTTACAGAGAAAAAGGGCCCAAAGTCGCTATATTTCAAGGAAAAGAACACTAAAATCGCCATATTTAGACAATGAGTTCTGGCATGTGTCGTCACATCCTTAAACCTTGGGGATCCGGTCAAGATTCCGATGAGGGGGGGGGACCTCAGATGAGACCTGGAATTAGGGTTTCTTATGGCTTCGGTATCCGGTCAAGATTCCAAGGTGCGGAGGACCTGGGATGAGACCTGGTATTAGGGTTTCTTATGGCTTCGCGATCCGGTGAAGATTCCAAGGTGGGAAGGATCTGGGATGACACTTGGAATTAGGGTTTCATATGGCTTCGGGATCCGGTTTAGGACGTGAAAGTTTAGGGTTTGGGGCGCACTGGTGGTGCGATTGGGTTTCTTTTTCGGTCGGCTTCTTCTTCCTCTCCCGCCGCAAGGATTGTCTCTCTCGCAGCTCAGCCCTCGAAAGCCAGGCCCTGAGCAGTAGTAGCAGCAGGACATCATGCCTTTCAGAAGGTACGTGGAGATTGGGAGAGTGGCCCTGGTGAACTACGGGCCGCAGTATGGAAAACTGGTCGTGATCGTGGACGTGATAGACCAGAACAGGGCGCTAATCGATGCTCCCGACATGGTGAGAACCTCCATCAACTTCAAGCGTCTGTCGCTTACCGATATCACTATTTCTATCTCCAGGAATCCGAAGAAGAAGGACCTTGCCAAGGCCGTGGAGGAGGGTGAGGTTTACACGAAGTGGGAGAGCAGTGCCTGGGGTCGCAAGCTAGCCGTTCGCACCCGGCGAGCCTCATTGAACGATTTTGATCGCTTCAAGGTCATGGTTGCACGCATCAAGAAGAGTTCCATTGTTCGCCGGGAGCTCGGCAAGCTCCGGAAGGAGAAAGCATAAGAAGAAATCGGGAGACTTGGCAGTTCGAGAGTAGTTATTACTCACTTACTCATTCATTTCTCTCATTGCTGAGACTTTTTGTTGCCTGTTGTTTTCTGGTCAATGTACTGCTTAAGTGAATTGAGAAACAGTGATGTTCACTATCCTGGATGGTACAATATGACTTGATTGCTCATGGATCGTCATTCCATGTACATCTGTATTTTGTAGTGCCATGTTTGTCAAGGGCCAGCAATTTGCAGATGGTCTTTTTCAACTAAAGCATCCATGTCTCTCTCTATGTCTGTGATGTGGGAAGTCTTTCTTTATGTCTGTGATGTAGGAAGTCTTTCTCTATGTCTCAAATGTTGAAAGTTTGTATTTTATGAGCTTGGAATATACCTGAAGACTAACTTTGTATTGTGTTTGCAGAGAGATTCAATGGTGAGTGTTGTGAATGTGGTATCAGATCACCTCACACTTGTAGGACTTTGGTAGGTCCATGTATGTCAATGTGCTATCAGAAACTCTCAAGAACAGCAGTTTGACTGTTGGTGGGTCTTATTACAGCTCCCAAGGTTTCTGAGAACTGATTGGAATTTCAAAGCATTGGTTGATCCCTGGTCTGCAGGGAGACAATCTTGTGAACCCTTAGATCCTTCTCATTTATTGCACTAACATCTGAATGTCTTTCTGTAGCTCTCTCAAGTTGGAAAACATAGGTTCATCATCAAGAGGTGAAATATTTGGCACGTTAGTTTAGAGTAGTAGCTCTACAGAAGCTTTGGAATGGCTGTACTTGGGAATCTGAAATGATAGTGTACTGCAGGTCACCAGGAAAGAAACTCATTCCTCTTTGAATTCTGATACCTCTACAGGTCATTTCTTATCTTGCCACTTTTGTGTGCATGTTTGACAGGCTGAAGACAGCTGACAAATGAATTGAAGGAGACAGATGATAACTCTGCAGATACCTGCCATCTGGTTAAGCCATCATCTTGCATCCATCACTGTCCTCAATCCATCACCTGCTTCAATTTGTGCTTTTTTCACTACTGAGAAGCCCATCTGTTGTGTGATTTCTGGATTTAGTAACCCTATTCTAATGGCAAATTTCGTTCTTTCTGTAACTGCAAGATGTGAGTTTCTGCACTGAAGTTTTGTGGCAAATTTCACACCTGTCCTTTCAGCCTCATAGACTTTAGCAGTACCCTTGCCAATTTTTCTGGAGAAAGTGCTGTGTGATTGCATGGTTCTTAGATAGAAAAGGCTCTCCGAATCATCTGTTCCAGGCTTGATTTTGTCATGTAACTGAAGAAACTTGTAAAACTCAGAACCTTGCAACTGTTTGTGGGTTCAATTCATGTATAAAAGACTCAGGAAGTTGCACCTATGGATGTCAGCATAGTAGATAGATAAATATTACACTCAACCTCATAAATTGAGAGCAATTCTTAACAAACCTATTCCTGCAGAAAGAACTTTTTAAACTAGTGGGAGGGCAGTGAGGGGACATCCAATGATGCCCTATCATGTTATTTTGAATGTACTTGTTTGGGTGGTAGTAGTTTTTGTGTTACCTTCTAAAGTCTTATTTTATTTTTATAGTACTGTGAAGAGTTTAGCTGATGAAGCCCACTGAACTCTGTATGGAGTAAGGGAGTGAGTTGTAGTGAGGATCAGGAGCCATAACAAGTAATGGATCATCAATCAGGGATTTCAGGCTTCAGAGGTCTTTGCACTAAGAATTGGCAGACAAGCATGTGCTGGTTCCAACCTTGATGATTCCTCTTGCTTCCAACTCTTGCTTTTCCTCTTCAACTCCTCAGGTGCATCACAGAGCTCATGGGCAACTGTTTGTCAGGTGCTTGATGAGTAGATTTGCAACTTTCCCGCATACTGAATAGTCTGCATCTAAGCTGTATAAAAAAATCAAAGCTTTGCATAATCTTTTATTGTCTGGAGAGCTGCTGAGATCAAGTCACACTCAATCCCCCCAATGTAAACATCATCCCATTTTAATGACTGATTTGTCAACGACTGCTATCATATGATCTAGTACTGCTTTTTAAAAATAAGAACATAACCTGAAAGAAAGCATGAAATGATACCAGGAATGGATTTAGAGTGAGCTTACTGTTGGGCTTAACAACAACTGAGAAGATTGAGAAATTGGGTGATGAGAAGCATGCTGCAATGCTTGACACACTTTCATCTGCTCTGGAAATGGATGGTGAGCTTGTTATCAGGTTCTATAAGCCATGAACCATCCCTCTGCTTCCAATAGTGGATGCCATGGGATGGCCCCATGTGGTGGATGTTTCTGCCAATGTGGGCTACCTTTCAGCTTACACTGCTGCCCTGGGTTGTCACATACCTTCCTTTGAGCCAAGCAAGAATCCTAGGTGCTATCTTGAAGCTTCTTCTGCTCTCCAAGACCTGCATCACCACAGATGGATGATCTATTGTGTGGCAATTGGTATGGAGGTAAGTAGCAGATGCAATATACAAGCTTATAATAATGCATGACCTTTTCACAATTGAATTCAGACCAGAAATCAAGCTGAAATGCAAGCAAAATATTCTATGCCAGACTGAACTTCAACACAGCATGATCGATTAGGGTTGTAGGTCCAGATTTTATGCATCTCATGTGTGTATGCCAATGTGAGGAGCACCATCATATTTTGGTGTGCCACCATAATGTGGAGTTGCAGCTGATGATGTGAAATCCTTTGTTGGGAGTGATTGGAGTTGATCATGTTCGTTCTGGTTGTAGTTTTCTTCAGGAGAAAAATAGTGAATTTCACTGGTGAAGGGTCATGGGAGTGTAAGCCACATGATGAAGCACAAGCTGATGACTGACCTAGAAATCAAAGTGGTATTATTCAACAGTATAGTGAATGAAGGTGTTATTCTTTTCAAGATTGACACAGAAGGTGACAAGTAGTCTGTAGTAGGTGGATCCCATGACATTTCAAGAAGCACAATGTGCAGAATGCAGTTGTGGAGGTGAGAAATTATAATGTGTGAGATTTCCAATCTCACTTGGAAGCTGTTGGCAACTTCACTCATGTCTACAATTACTTGGAGTATGACAGATCCATGGATCTTGCCACATTCACCCAGCAACAGCCAACCCTCCCTGATTGTCCCTGACATCATAGCCAACAAAAGATATGAAAATGAGGACTTTTGGTTCAGCAAGGAACCACCCCTTTCCCTCAATGTCTAAAGCTTCTTCTGCTCTCTTTATTTCCATCCATGCATTCAAATTTGGACTCTACATTTCCCAATTTTTTAGTTGGACAATTTGCATTTTTGCATATGTATTAACTACCCTGAAACCTTCAGTGTTGAGTCTTGAGCTTTCTATTTCTGGCAACCTCTCTATCTCCTTTGAACATATACATTGTCTCAGCTGAGTGAACAAAATCAGCTTTCCTACAGCTACAATCTTCCTCCTGAGTAGAATGCATGTGTAATCTGGGTTCCTTAACAGGGTTTAGGTTACTGTTTAATCCCTATACACTGGGCAAATTTTGCTACTTTGGAGAGATTACTGAAGTGTACTAAGAGCTTCATACACTAATAATTCTACAACCTCTATGTGGAAACCAGCAAGATGCTAGTCACAAATGCAGAAATCAACAAAGGTAGAAAGCTGAAGACCATGAATGATCTTGAAGCACTTGATGGTGAGAAGTGCTGCAACCCTATGTTAAACTTGCAGGTACCTTGAGAGGGGTCCTGAGTGGTGGTTTGTGCTAAACCTTGGAAATCACAAGCAGCGGGATTTTGGTTTTGGGCTTGGAAGTAGCTGTTGAAGGCATATGATGCCATTGCTTCTGGGGTAAGATTAGAACATGATCCTCCTGTCAACAGGTCAGTGCAATCTGCATAGGTACAGGCATAGTTTTGATTTTCTGTAAGGTTGGTTACGTCACTTCCTGATGCTAGCACACAGTACATGGTTGCCATATACGGTGGATTCACAGCATTCACTAATGTGTTTGAAACATTTTGGTTTGGACCTGCAAAAAACACACAGATGAATCAAGTTTCATCAATATGCAACAGATTGGGTTCTTAACCATAAAATTCTCATGAGAGATTAGCAACATGATTTCCATGTGCAAAATGTTCAGTCAAAATTACCTGCAAGATTGAGCTGATACTTTGCTATGCCATCATAATAGTATATACCCCAGTGTCTCTCGAATGGTCCGGGAGCAATACTCTTGGCATCCTCATCCAGAAGGCTGAATAGATAACCGTCAAGTTCAATCCCAGGCCTGCGTGGAGTTCCTTTCCCACTCAGGCAATGGTCCACAAGCTCCTGGTTGAACTTCTGGGCAAGAGAATTATTAGCAAGAGCAGTGCCATCTGTTGGCCACCCAACTTCACCAAGCACAATGGGCATGTTTGGATATCCTTCAGCTGCAAGAGCTACGACAAGAGAATCGTAACTTGCATCAAGCTCATTGTAATAGATGTAGTTTCCATCAGTAACCCCTGGTGTAGTTCCATCGAAGAATGCATATTCAATTGGGAAACTGCCATTGGCTTGAAATGCACTGATGAATGGGTACAGATTGACAATGAAGGGAGCTCCTGTGCTGTTCAAGAGAGAGAGAATCTGGCGCACTTGTGGCAAGTATTCGGAATTGAAAGAAGAAGTTGAAGGTGTTGATGAACTTGCCAACACATCTGCATTGAATGGAATAACTGCCCTCACTTCACTGTGTCCTGCTTGATTCAAAGCATTTTGCATGTTCTGTAGAGCTGGGAATGTTGTGTTCACATAGCTGTTGTTGTATGCTGACAAGAATGGTTCATTTCCAACTGCCACCCACCTGTCAAGACAAAGACAAAACAACAACATTCTCAGTTCCAGTTGATTTGATTCTCAAATTTTTTTCTTTTGTTTAACTACACAAGAACATGGTTTTTCTCACACAAAAAGCCATGGCCCATGACAAGTGTGAGGTAAATTTTGTGGTTGCATCCATTAAAATGTACAATTTGTTCTGATTATTGTGGCATATATTACATTAAAATGGCAATTTGATGTTAGGTAATGACACATATGGCACAAATTGTAAGATTTTGTTTCCACTATAGCCAGGAAACACACACACACACACACACACACACAAAGAGGCACAAATCTTTCAAGCACCCAAAAGCCTCAAGAAAAAGTTAGAATCTTATGACTCTGTTGTACCCAGGAATCAACAGCTCTACCGAACTTTTTTGCCTTGGTGGAATCTCGAAGTGGGTGGGTGGGGGCAAGCTCTGTGTAGCGATCGCCTAAGATTTTTTTTAAAAAAAAATTTGAGAAAGATGGAAGGATTAAGAAACCCACTAGGTACTTCCTTCCTCCATGAGAGAGAGAACACAGAGAGAGAGAGAGAGAGAGAGAGAGAGAGAGAGAAGTCTACATACTTGATGTTGACGCCTCCTGGAGTGAATAGGAACTGGGTGATGTTCTGAGTCACCCAATCTACAGCAGCACTGGGATCGCTGGCAAGCTCGGCTAGCAAGTCATTAGGAGCTGCAACCATGACTTCGATATCTTCCCCTGCCATGGATCTGATAACACTAAAATCCGAGTCGAAGATCTTGACTTTGGTGAGATTGCTGGCTCGCAACATCTGCGCTACGTAGCCTGGAGGCAAAGGGTTGTTGGAAATCGTCCCCCAATTCACCCCTAGTGCTCCATCCACAACAACCGAGTTTTTTTGCAATCCGCTACCGATTGCCATTACCGTCACCAGCAACCACAACAACGCTCCCGTCCTCGGGCTCCTCATCCCTAGTCCTGACATCACCTAATCTCCTCGTCTCCTCCTCCTTCGGTTCTTCTTACCACAAAACTCCAGATCAGTTCAACTAACTACACCTTCGAAAATCCCCCCCCCCCCCCCCCCGGGGTTTCCTTCAGCTCTTTTCAGCTGAGAAAAATCTTCCAAACTTTCTTGTAAAAGTCCAGATAGATAGATACTCAATGTCCTACTGACACTTCGATCAGGACTCGAATTAATCCTGCTCCAAAATCACCCACACCTGAATTCTTTTGTCCTTAATCCTCTAACAAATTGGCTCCCAGTCAGCTCGCAAGGTCCAAATTTTTTTGGGTTCCAGCTTGAATCGATCTAACTCATAACCAATAACTAGATCCTCCTGGATGTCTTAGGAGAAAACAAAATCAAAAAAAAAAATCAATCACGATGATCTCACTACAATCTCAAACACATTGTTCCATTCTCTCAAAACACCCAACAACGCTAGAGAGAGACACAGACACGAACACACGAACACGAACAAAAATTTCTATCAAACCAAAACGAGTGCCAATGGAGAACTGAAAAGTTGTCGTCGTCGTCGTCGCGTCGTCTTCTTCTTCGCAAACTGAAGTTCCTTTGGAAATTTATACTACCACCCTCACACGTCTTAAGAAAAGACCTCGTAAACAAGACTAGTCTCAAAAGACACCACATATTCCGCATACACCGTCCGCATTTGCAGCGTAATAAATGGGAGGAAACCGTGTGGAAACGGTGGAGGCTGGCTTGTTCTTCTTCGTCTTTACCTCACAATACTAATAACAAATGTAAGTTCTTTTCAAGTCTTTATTTAGGATTTGGCCCAAACTGTTTGGTAGATTCCTATGTGTACGCGCTCATTTGCCACTTTGTTTTTATTTTAATTTGTCCTCGAGTAAAGCTCTGATCGACTTGTGTGAAAATGAGGTCCGAGGCTGCAAGTCCCTTGGTTTGTTGTTTGTTTTTGGTGGTCAAGTAAGTAGGTGGACTGGCGATCACAAGTACCTAATTAGCCAAATTTGGCTACAGGTCAGCTAATAAAAAAAATTTTCTTTTTTTTCGTTTTAAGGACTGTGCTGCTTTGTTCTTTCTGGCTACCTCCAAGAACTCATTGTCAATATATGGCGAGTTCTGACCCTTTTTTTTTCCCCTCAAAATGTCGTGACTTTTGCAAAAACAATTTCCAAAAAAAAACCCCTTTTTTGTGCTTTGCAATGGATTTAATTATTATTATTTTTTGGCTGCTGTGCCGAAATTCACCCCCAAAAAACCACTATCTCTGACTGAGTCTGCGTTTTTTTTTTGGGAATTTTTGTTTGTAGCCAAAGTGGTGATCATCCATATGAAGAGGAGGAAGATGTAGACAAATGTGGCAATCATCCCTCGTAAGATTTAGCCAAATCTAACTATAAACGAAAAATAAAATACAAATCTTTAATCAGCTTTCTATAATTTTGACTACACAATAAAAACCAAATATATGAATCTGGTGAATTTTACTCTTTTTCGCTCGCTCACTCTCACTTCTGGCGATTGCAAGCCTCTATACAAAATCGGTTAATTTTGGGAAATTTTTAAGTTTTAAATTTGGCGATATTTCGCCACTAAATTTTTTATTTCTTCTACCAGTGTGAGTCCATCCTTGTTGTTGTGATTACATCTCGAGCGTACAAAATCCGTCGATAAAATCCCAGCAGAGCCTCAATCGCAGCAGCCACGACTCCCGGGAACCTCCGCAGACAACACCGAGTTTTGCACAGTCAACAGAACCAGCTTCCAAATAATCGTTTTCACACTATAATAACCTACGAACAAAAGCAGCTCACTCAATTAGCGAAAGCGCGTCAATATCCATCAACGGGTCACCCTGGTATTCACCGGGCAATAAGCAATAGTGCCCAATGGTTTCCTTTTTTTCCCCTGATAACAACTATGTACTTCTCGAAAGCGCGTTCATGTATATCCACGGGTCCCCCTGTTTTCACCGGGTGATAGATATTGCCGGGTTTCCTTGCCCCCCACCGTGTCCTTGTTGAAAGCGCGTTCATATATATCCACCGGTCACCCTGGTTTTCACCGGGTGATAGATATTTCCGGGTTTCCTT
>Ga0209611_10001831_pt1 | contig 36900 bp, 22 predicted proteins | sample S1TSphgellanicum_3_FD_187693 | JGI IMG/M metagenome (GOLD analysis project Ga0209611, IMG submission 187693) | Host-associated microbial communities from peat moss isolated from Minnesota, USA - S1T2_Fc - Sphagnum magellanicum MG (SPAdes) (version 2) | ecosystem: Host-associated > Plants > Peat...
ACAACTACAAAGTCTCAAGAACCTGTAAAATTGACTATTGATAACCCCCAGCTTTGCAGTCATTGAGATATTAGAATGAACATGCGGCATTCTAATCATATCAATACCTGCATACTCTGGTTGAGAGTGTTTGTCAAAAATGTCACAGGATAAACCTTGAGGACTTTGGCTCACAGTTAGATCCAAGAAATTACAAGAGAAGCCTTTAGATGTACAATAGGAAAAACTGGAAACCCATTTCTCATGACCAGCCCAACTCCTGAGACTGATGTTACATACAAGAAGCATTAAAGACCATTAGACAAACCATTCAAAACATCTCCTGGACAGACAATGCTTTGATAATACATTATTATTGTAGTTGGGTTCAATTTGAGTATTACACGCCAATACAACATATAACCCAACCAGATATAGAGGATGGCAGGTCAAACAATTGATTGTTATAAACACAAAACAGAGGGGAGGTGCTCATGTACACAACATCAAATTCCCTTTGTCTCCCTCACAAAACAATCAGCACACACCTTCAAGATTCACATATTGCTCCAATCTGGTCACCATTGGCTATTAAACTTAGCAAGTACGATACTGAAAGTAGAAGACATAGTTTAACACACACCCGGACCACTCTTGTCCAGTGCATTATCTTTTATGTTCCTGTTTTTCTGCTTTCCTTTTTTGTTCTTTGTCCTTCTCTGTCATGGTCAAGCCCACTCCTGACAGGGAGACAAGCTCAGTGATTGCACCCGGTGAGGAGTCTCTCAATATGTTGACTTTAGGTGGCATCTTATCTGTGTATGGATGTACATGCTATTCTCCCAACAGTTCAAAAGCAGGACATAAGTATTACCAAGATCGCAAGCATGATAGATGGAAGAGATGAGCACATGGAAGCCGCTTAGCCCTCGCCATTGGCTCCTGTCAATAACAACCTCTTCCAATATCAAGCACATGTCATACAAACTTGTCATTAGAGTAGGGTGGAAAAACCCTTGCTAAACCATCTAAGGCACACCATTACTCAATTTGAATGCAACAACAGAATATGCATCAATCTTTCAACCACAGCATCTCCACATCCAAGGGAATTTAAGAAAATCGTGTTGGAGGACAAGGCATCTAGTCCAGTGACGATTTGAAGTGCTTCTTGAAAATCATGAGCATGATCTTACATTGACATGGAAGAGTTCTAAGAAACAAGGACAGGGACAGACCTTGCAAATGGCACAATCATCTTCATACTCAAGAAGCTCAACTTGTGTCGCATCAGGAAGTGCTCCTTGCAATGTGGTCATGGCAGTCCTCAGTCTCATGAAGCCTTTAATCCTTTTTGAAATTGCACTTAACAGAGCCTGCCAGCACCATACTTTTGTCTTTGTGAGAAGTTTATATTCATGACAGGGAAGATTGAGTTCTCAAAGAGCCCAGCAGAAGAATCTCAGATTTTGAGACATCCAGAGAAACAGGAAATGCACACAATGTGTTCTGCATGCAAAAGTCGGATCATTATGGCCACTGAGCTCAGAGATAGATGCCAGAAGCTTCAAAAAGTATAGCAAAAAAGTCTTTCTAAGACAAAACACACACCCGCAGATTGAGAAAGAGAATGGCATCCACAACTTGGAATGCGACACCTCGAAGCCACCATATGTGGACACAATGGCCCAGGGCCAGCAATAAACTGACCAAGTCCATCACAAAACTGCAATTGCGAACTAAAGTACCACGCCATTCCCAGGCTGCACCTGCAGATGCCAGAAACAATGGAGTCATTTAGAGGACATCCTCTTGTGCCCAATGGACCCATATTCCATTCCACAGTTCTATCCCATAAATTATCTCTCTGCTAAACCTGACAGAAATGACAGCATCTGACATCAATCCATAGACACCACTTTAGGCACCTATAGCTGTGCTATCTCCTAGTCCTTGATTGTGGGGAAGGCCTTTGCCATTGAGACCATGTCTGAGGATCAAAGGGATACATGTCACACACACCTGCAGCAGACCGTTTGGATGGCTCCAAGCCTGATGTGTGAACAGAAAGGTCTAAGGTCTGACGCTGCCATGTATCCATCAGCTGCATGCCATGCACTACCACAGCCTGCCAGACCACCCTTGTAACCTTTAGAGAACTGTGTGTTCCCTCTCATGAGTGTAAGATGTGCAACTACTAAGAGAAGTAGAATCCTGGCAGAATCAGTTGAACTATATGGCAAATCAATGCAAGAAAATCTGATCCAAATATTCACCTGCAGAGTGTCAAATGCAATGCTGAGGGGCTCAAATAGAAGCAGCAAAAATGTGCTCATGCCTGTGTCCTTGAAAAGCACTATGAACAGCTGCATCCTGCAACAGAGAATATGCCATTCCCAATGACTGTCAAGCAGGCTCATGAGTAAAACTGTCATATAACGAGACTAGTCCAAAAAATTGCAGCAATTTCATGTGATATTACAGGAACCCTCAGGCAAGTAGCTCTAGAAGCATTGGTCAGTCCCCTAAACCCAAGGCATGAAAGCTACTAGCTTGGAACTGAGGGGAGCTTCACGTGGCCAAATGTAGGCCAGATGGCCATCCCTCCTGTCAGTACACATGGAAGATCCATTCCACATGGATCAGCTAATTGACCATAGGCAAATGAACCCCTTACTAGAGGGCAATTTGTCATCAAGAGATATGCATAAAACTGGGGACATTTGTTCACTTTTGAGAACAAAAAAAGCTGAGTGGGGAAAGAACAGGAGAGAAATGGGAGTTACAGAACCAAGTCGAATAGAAGAACAAGCACAAGAACTGCAAAGACTCGAATGTGGGCAAGCATGGTAGCTGTAGGTGATGCATCCAAACGCACCAAACGATCCCTTGCCAGCCCCTGAAACATCTGTGATCCCAGTCCCTTTGTCTTAAAGACACACCCTGCAATATTTTCTCTGATTACCATGTGAAAAGCAAACACCAGAGCTTGCAGTTGAACAACAAGGATAGGAAAGTCACTCACCTTAATACAACCCAAAATAGCAAACCAAGCAAGCCAAACTGCAATCTGCATCAGCTCCGGCCGCACGACCCACGTCAGAAATAGTCCCTGCCATCAACCCAACAACCAAATCCAGACAATGATAAATTCATCAGTTGCATAGCTGCACACCATTTTTGAATGCTAAACAAAGAAAGATGATGAGACCATGGGTGGACACCAGAACAATCCTCAAAGAGAATCCTTGGCAGACACTGAGAATGGTGACAATGGATTCACTCAAAGTATTAAATTGCCATTCTAAGATAACAGACAGCAGATGCTCGTTGCTGACCTTGAAAAGGACATAATTGATCAGACGCTCAACCACCTTCTGCGTCTCCATCAATGACAGCTGTCCAAAGAAGATTCTCTGCATATTTCCATCCAAGATTAAACGGGTGACACCCGTACAATATTGACAAACTTGCACCCAAGTATATCCTGGTCGAATACCTCAAGCATTGACAAATAGAAATGAATTACCAAACAGAACCCTACACTTGATCCATTGCACCACATGACGAGTGATACAGGTGTCAGTCCTGGATAAAATGTACTACCCCTTGAGAAAGCAACATGCTCCATGGTATTAAAGGGCAGCAAAGGTTCCACATCCAAATTTCAGGAAATAAAGGAGACTATGTCTTCAGACCTAATAGAATATGGCTCTAATGATAGTGCTACACCCATTCAGACTACCCACAGAGGTCATCATCTGAGCATTTGCAAAGACGCCTTCACTAAATAGCATGCTGATCCAGACTATAAAAAGGGAATGCCATGGAATGCATATCAAAGGAATTTATTTATTTGCCTTAAGATTCTGGCCCCATCTTTCAATGTTTGTTACAAGATCCTAATTTCTGCATTGCCATTTGTGTGCTACACTATAGTGAATCCATCAGTTTGTTAAGCTTTCAGTAGTGAACACATAAGATCTCTGGAGACAACAAAGGAGAAGTGAACGAAGAGGTAAGTCTTGAAGATTTAGAGAGCAACAACACTGAATGCTTCTTGACCTAAAAACACTCCTTACTGAAAGGATTGGAAAGACGCACCTTCACACACAGAGTGATGAGAAGAAAGAAAGCCAACAAAAGGTTGCCAAGCAGCGCAAGAGTGAAAGAGGATTGCAGAAGGGATTGGAGAACGCGAGCGGCTTCTACTGGATCCAGAGCCCCTCCGCCTCCTCCTCCTCCTCTCCAAAAATCATTTCGTAATGCTGAGTTTATCCTCCATGCGATTCCGCCCGCACTTACCAAAGTGTAGAGCGCAACAAGAAGCCCATATCCAGCCCCCATAGCTACTCCCCTTTCCCGATCTCCACTCTCCAATCCTTTTCCTCCCCCACCTTCCCTGAGAGACTTCAAAAAATCTTCAGGCTGGCTCAAAGCTGCGCCAGTCCATGCTGCTTATTCTCCTCCACCACCACTTCTCTTCTCACTGCACCACCAGCAGCTGCTACTGCTACAGCTACAATATCCAAGCCACAAACAACAAAAAAACCCTGAAACATCCTTGAGGAGAAGGAGGAAGAGCCCTGAAAAACACAAGTCAGTGCAAAAGTTACAAAATTGTGTTGAAGCAAAGAGATGATAGGGGAAGGAGAGAAGAACATCAAGAGAAACAAACAAACAAACAAACAAGAAGAACAAGAAGTGGAAAAAGCTTTCTTCTTTCTTCGTCTACAGCGTTGACCAAAGCAACAAAACACAAAAACACCAAACCAACAAACGGCCAGACGCAACAGTATAAGACACTTATTAGCGAAGGCTTTCAATCAAACGAGATAATAATTCGTTGGAAACAAAGGAAGGCCATTATGGATCAATCAGCAACGCCCAGCTTGCTTGATTTCTTTGTTTGTTTCTTTCTTTCTTTCTTTCATAGACAAAGGCTCATCAAGCTTTTTTAAGGTTTTTTGTGCAAATTCTGTTCAGTAGCAGCGCACCCACCCAGCTGCTGCTTGCTTTCTGCGGACAAGCGTCAATCAAGCAAAAAAAACAGGGTTTGTGCAATTCCGGTCAAGAGATGATGAGCGCACAGCAAAAAAATACGAGGCGGCTTCGGAAACTCAAGAGCCGACCTGAAAGACGTCAGATCTGACCAAACCCAAAAAGGTTACTACACAACCACCGCGGTTTTGGGCGGTTCTCTGAATTTTAAAGAACCGTCGGTTCCCCCCCCCTCGCCCCGGTCCTTGCCATATCCCACTCCGGTTATTTAACCCGTCGGTCCCCCCCCGCCCCGTCCTTCACATTTCCCCTCCGGTTATTTAACCCGTCGGTCCCCCACCCCTGCCCGGTCCTTCACATTTCTCACTCCTGTTCTTTTGAGACCAATGGGAACCAAAGAACCGTCGGTTCCCTTTATTTCAACAACCTTGCTGAACTGATGTTTTTCGTGGAAGAACTGCCACTTCGTTGGCTGGTTCTTTGACTTTGTCATATTTTTGAGGCCCATACTTATGTACCAAGACTACTTTTTTTTTCTTTTTCATGAAAACCGATGGGTAATTGAGTACATACCCAAGTTGATAATTAGCACGTATCTTCTATCCTTCATTCTATGATTTTTTTCGGAAAATTGATGTGTGAGTGAGAATATACCCAACTTGATAATTAGCAAGTATCTATCCTGCATTCTATGATTTTTTTGGAAAATCGATGGGTAAGTAAGTATATACCCAAGTTGATAATTAGCAGATATCTATCACTCATTCCATGGATAGCCCGATATTGGTTAGTTGTTCTCAATTTGGGAATAGAACCTTTGAACTGTTCTAACCCATGTTAAATGGTTCTCACATCTTTGTGGGAACAGTTGGTTTTAATTCTTGGGATGATTTTCAAAAATATTTTAGTTTTTTTTTTTTGAAAATTTTGAAAATTTCACAACCTAGTTATCAAAAAAACTAGATGTCAAAAAGATTTTTTTTTTTAAAAATTCACAAAATTTGCAAAAATTAAGGATAATGTGTAACCAATGGTTAATGCAGTCAAAGTGAAAATACAACTCTTTCCATCATATTTCCATCACATCCTTACATTTTCACAACTTCAATGAACCCTTACAACCCTTACATGCTTTTATTTCTTCTCCTAAATCTATATATCCAATTCAATAAATTCTACTCAATTAAATGGCAATTTTTAACCAATCTTAGGATCATTATGTCAATTTTTGTTAATAAATATCAACTTCTCTAAATTGTATGATTATAAATATTTCCTTAAATTAATAAGTATTCTAATTAAATCAAAAATAATAATTTGTGATCCCACAATGCTTAGGATTTGGTAAACAATAAAGGCAACAATAAGAAACATTGACTTATGCTTCTTCCACCATTGTAATACACTTATATCATTCAGATCTAGTTGGTGTCATCTAAAAATCACTAAATTTTGCTTAATAAATTCCTTCATTAATTCATTTGTGCTAGTAGTCATTTCAAAAGTGTTCAAACTACAATCTTCATCATGCATTAGTCTATAAAATCAATTTAGTTATGGTTAATAAATGCAAATGTTGATGACATTATGAAAGGTATAGGAAACAAAAATGTTTTATCATACTCCTCAACAATAGTCAAGCCTTACTCATGGCCGATGAACAAAATCATTATATGAAGGTTTTTTTAATGTAGGATCCAACATCAATGAAAGCATATTATGGGTCTTTCTTTTCATACTTAGGAATGAAAACAAAAAATTCAACATAGCACATACTTCATTTTAGATGTTAGAAATAAGCAAACTTAATTCAATGTTAATTCTCGAATCATCTTCAATCAAATTGTTTTGAGTAGGTGGGATTTCAACTTCTTCCATAAGTTTCAAGCTCATGACTATGATAAAATGTAATGAATCATTAAACAACCAATGCCCACAAGATCGGTTCAAAACACAAGTAGTCATAACAAAAAAAGGACAATTCACAATTATTTGAGACATGTGCTATGTAAGAGAAAGTGGCATTTGATTAGTAACCTTTATAATAATTTGTTTGCTATTACAAATGACAATGGCTTCCTTAAATTGCAATTTTAAAAAACATTATCACAACATCAAATATTAATATTGGCATTCACATATAAGTAAAAGAAAAATCTTAAAGCTTAAATTTATAAAAGTAATTGGAAGTTTAAAACTACATTTTCGTAATCAGGATGTTTAATTTTCTTCTGCCAACACCAAAACCAACACATGTTCAATTCCACTTTTATTTCCCCTTCCCAAACATTTTAGACTAAATAATGTGTTTTTGCAAATTTGATTATGTAGTTTTAATGGAAACATATCTCTATTTTTTTCTCTTTTTCATTGTAACATATTCACCTTCTTTTTTTTTTAAACATGCCCAAAACAAGTGTTTTGGGAACTTTCCTCCGAATCTAAAACTTCACAACTTACAATATATTTTAATGCATTAATATTTGTCACATTTAGACTTGGCCATTCATCCTACACCTACAAGATATTTTTTTCTTTAAACCATATTGTTTTAACAATTATATCAATTAATTCCTTGCCAAAGCTTATCTTTTTATTTTTGTAACTTCAATTAAATTAATGATTTTATGTTTTGACTACCAATTGATTTGTAAGAAATTAAAGACGAGCAAAAATATTGTGTGTTCCTTTAGACATACATCAATCAAAACTTGCAATTGTAAAATTATGTTTAATGAAAATCAATAATTCTTGTTTTGTTTATCCTCTAATCAAATAACACCTCATGTGAAAACTATTTCCAATTAAAAAAATTTAACATGTACATAATTGATTTAGGTTTTTTAAAAAGTTATATATATATATTTGTCAAATTATGAACTATGAGAACCAACTTAATAATTTACATGTAGGACCTAAATTTCCATTCAAGCCCATCAATGTAATCATTGGTAGGAAATGTGACCTAGTTCATCTAGCATTTCATTAATTTTTCACTAAAATTCACCCAATTTTGGTGTAGTTAATTCAACCCCCTTATTACTGATCGAGGACCAATTGATATGGATAGGTGAAATGAGTTTCTTTTGGTTGGTGATTTTTAATGCACCCTTAAACTCCTTGATGGATTCAACTATGAGACTAAAGGTGAAAGCATCAAAAGGAGAAGGAATTGGGGTGTGATGTCTGATTCACATCACTTTGAAGGTAGAGGGGCATGTTAAAGCTCCGAAATGGGGACTAAGAAGAGTGACAAGCAAGTCCATTACTCACACGGACGTGCCCAAACCAAACAACAAGTTGGTTAATGCATAGTTGGAACACTTTTGATGCCCGAACGAATCACGAGCAAACACAGATTCACAAGACTCACCACAACCCGAACTTGGGGGAAGCCACCACCTTCCTCCTTATAGTATTCTTTGTGCCTAGCCATGGGACCAGCACCCAAATGTCATTTTGTCCCGAAACTCCCAAGTTGGAGTCCAAAAATTCCCGAAATTATGACTCTTACAACTTTGGAAGCCCATAACTTCTTCTTCAAACCTCTGATCGAAATGAAGTTTAAAGAAAAGTTGTAATCCTCGTCAAGACTTTTCCAATGGTATGTGACAAGCCACCTACACGCAAATAAATCGGGGCAATTCTCGACTTTTAATGGTCGAAAATAGAAGTGGCACTTTGACTCTCGACTCTTCTTTTGGCCATAACTTATGTTTTAAGTATCCAAATGGATCATGTGAGCCCATTTTAGACATTTACGTTCCAAGAGCTTTCCAATGATATAAGGAACTCTTCAATCTAATGATCGTTTACCTTGTAATCGCCTTCTAAAAATTCGGAAGTCCATCAGGACTCCAATTCCCAATGTGGGGAGTTCACTTGGGAGTGTGGGGGTTCATTCCCTCACATTCTCCTACACTCATGGGAATATGAAATGTGATTCATGGGTTTCATTCTTGGCCCACACCTTTGCAAGCCCTTACCTTGATTGCGAGCCTAAAGTTAGGGTTGCAACAATTTTGCCAAAACTAATGTGCGATTTTCAATTTTTTTTAAATGACTATGACATCATATTTTCCCATTAAATGAAATGAATTCACCATGCTTTGTTGCCATTTCACCTTAGCTTTACAATTCAACTTACTAAATTACCATGATTAATCTCCATTTTGGGTATGATTTCGTCATTTAACATATTAAATTCGCCATATTCCTTCCAATTTTGGGCATAATGTAACCATTTTAATTTACTAAATTTGGTATATCCCCATTTAAAAATTTAATGGACTACAAGCATTGAAATCATCCTACAAAATGGGATGTTGATTTAGGCCTTGTGTTTGAAAAACATCTTATGTTTTCCCAGAATATCTATAGTGTTGATCTTGTTCATCTAGATAACTTGGATTGTCATATCAAAAGACAAGGTGTCCAAAGTTTGTAAACCTCTTAAAACCTACAAACCTTAGATTGAAGAAAAAAATTAGAAACCCAAAAAAACACATCAACTCCAATCAAATCATACTCTCAACTAACATCCATGATTACAAGTTATGCTCCTGGAGAACCTTACAAAAACAAATTGAAAAAAATAAAATAAGTTTACTTCCAACGTATTACAAACTCCACCTTGAGCAACATCAATTTGTTCATGAAATTCCAAAATCATTCTGCCAAAAAAGTTCCTAGCTAGGTATTGCAAACAACAAAAACCCAATCTACTAAACGAGTCTAATTTTGGACCCAAGTAGCAATTTAATTTTTTTGCACCATAGTCAAGCAATTCTCAACACCGAGAGTTCCTTAATTTTGAAAGTAGAAAAAAAACCCAAGCTATTATTCGAGTCCAATTTTGGACCCAAGCACAAGCTTGGATTTTTTCCCACCATAAACGAGCAATTCTCGACACCAAAAGTAGTTCACTTTTCAAAAAAAAGAAAATCTTGAGTTGCTACTTGGGTCCAAGTTTGAACTTGACCACCATCTTGGGTTTTTTCCCACCATAATTGAACAACTTTTAGCGTTGAGAATTGCTCATTTTTCAAAAATAAAAAACCCTAAACTACTACTTGGGTCTAATTTTGGACCTGAGCACCATCATGTGTTTTTCCCCACCATAGTCGAACAACTGTCAACATCAAAAGTTGCTCATTTTTCAAAAAAGAAAAAAATTAAAGCTCCTCCTAGGGTCCAATTTCGAACCAAAGCTATAGCTTGAACTTGTTATTACCATACCCTAACAACTGTTAGCGCTGAAAATTATTTAGCGATCCAAAAAAAATGTTGAACTTGAACTCAACCACACAAAAGTTACACAACTAAGCTTAAGCTCGGTCTTCTTTGCTTCCATCGCATTCAAACTCAAGCTTGGATGTTACTTGGAACCCACAACACACACAAAAATGAAAAAAATGAAAAACAGTAAGCAAAAATAATGAAAAAAAACTTGAGATGTAACTGAGGTCCTTGTTGGCCATCTCCAAGCAACTTTAAGTGCTGAAAGTTGTTTAGCGATCATTGGAAATCAAGAAACTTGAGCTACAATTTGGGTTTGAACTCAAACCCAAGCTGCAACTCGAGTTTTTTTCAACCATGGCTAAACAACTTTTGGCATCAACAATTGTTCAAATGTGGCAAAAAATTAAAAACTTGAGTTGCAATTCGGGTTTTTTCCAACCTTGGCCAAACAACTTTCGACACCAAAAGTTGCTTGGATGTGGTCAAAAAATCAAAAACCCAAACTATAATTCAAATTCAATTTCAGCTTGAACTACAAATCGAGATTTTTTTCCATCATTGAACAATTTTTGACACTGAAATTTGCTCAATGATGGAATAAAAATCCCAATCTTGAACTCAAGGTCGTGCAAATTTTACATTATCGAAATCAAGCTCAACCTTTTTTCGCCCGAAAATTCGAGCTCATGCTTGTATCTTTTAGAACGCCCTCAACTTTTTAAAAAAAAAGAAAAAGTGGAAAGAAAGAAAGAGAAAAAAATAATTAAACCTAAATTGCAACTCAAATTTAAAATTGGACCCAAATTATAATTCGACTTTGTTTCGCCCATTGCCAAGCAACTTTCAATGTGAAGATTTGCTCAACTTTGGCAAAGAAATCAAAAACTCGAACTATAGTTTAGGTTTAAGTTTAAACCCAAGTTGCAACTCAGGATTTTTTTTCCCATCACCAAGTAACTCTTGGCACCAAAAGTCATTCAATTCAATGAAGCAAAAAAAATGGCTAAGCTTGAACTTGACCATGCAAAATTTCATGGCTAAGCTTGACCTCGACCTTTTCTTGCCTAGAAAATTTGATTTGCAGCTTGAATTTTCCAAAACAACCTCAACTTGAAAAAAAAAACATGAGCTCTAATTTGGGTTTCGCTCAACTTTTTTCAACCATCCTGACCAATTATTAATGCTAGAGTTAGTCAAAATGGCCAAAAATACCCAAACTCGAACTGAAGCTTGAGTTCTTTTGCATGCCTTGACCAACTCTCAACACTAAGAATTAGTGGCAATGGGGAGAAAACCTCGACCCAAATTGTAGTTCAAATTTTTTTTTTCATCATTGAATTACTTTTAGCACCGAAAGTAATTCATCAATGGGAAAAAATGGCCAAGTTCAAGCTCAACCTTTGTTCACCTAGAAAATTTAAATTTAAGTTCGAATATTCTAAGGTGCCCTATAGCCAAAAAAACAAGAAATAAAGAAAAAAAATTGAAAGAAAAAACAAGAAGACATACTTTGAGCTTGGATGTTTCCACTTGAATGGACTCCAAGACTCTTGAGTTTACCTCCCTCTTTTCTTCTTCCTCACAAAACAAAGCACAAAAGACTTCACCCTCTATGAATATGTTTTTATATACATTTTTACATTAGAAACTATTTATAATAGGAAACCTTATTTTTCCATTTGTTACATCGAAAGTTTAACAGTCGAGGGTTTTATGCTCTCACCTTGACCTCTTTTGAAGGTTTTTGCTTTGACTTCCTATGAGGTGAAATAAGTGGATCTATTAGAAAGTCAAGTCCATAGACAAAATGAACATATTTTTTACATAATTAACAATGATTTATAGGCACAAATTATGTTATTACGCATACTTCCTCTTCCATTTCTTGGGAGAAATCTATTTTGCCACTGTAAGGATGGTTGACAAAAAATGTTTATTCCATTGGACTCAATCACTTGATAGGCATACCAAACAACTTATTAGACCTCAACTACAAGATAAGCATAAGGCCCTTTGCTTCAAGTATAGAAATTATAAGTTTTTAAAAGAGGCAAACATTCGATATGTAACTATTTGTTGTTGGTGGCTTTTGTTGAAAGTTGTGTCTAAATATGTTATTCACAAACTTGGTAACTAACTTGCCTTTTGGCACTTTTGCATCAAATAGTGGGGCAAGTTCATGGCCCATATAAGATTTTCCTTTCATATATTATGTTTAAGGATTTATTTTCTTTCTTTTATATTCCTACATTTTTTGTCTAATATGTTTTTTTTGGTATTTGCAGAAGTTCAATGACATTAAGTGGGTAGATATGTCAACTTGTAATCTTGCTAAAATTGTGCATAACATTTGGTTACAATAGTTGGGAAAACACAACACGTCCTTGTACACAACCACAATAATGACTATGTTCGCGCTTTTAAACAATCCACTATATATTGACATTGCTTGCAAGGAGGTTTTTCCAAGAAAGGTCTTACTAGAAATTAACTCCTTTTGAAGAGGGCCCACATTTTAGGGGATGTTTCCAAGCTTGCGACAACCTTTGCCAATTATGTTTTCAGATCTTCATTCATGACATGGACTTTTCACACTAGAGGAAAGCAAAAAAAAAAAAAACTCCCGTTTGCAACTATATTCTAGATGCAAAAGACATTTGCTACTAAAACTTACTTAGTTGCTTTCAACAAGTTGCATTAGACACTATGCAAGTGTGGATGAAGTCAATGGTCAACAAATATTTCACCATTTGTATACTATTGTATGCCATCTGTATATTACCATAAAAATTAACAACTTACATAATGACATGTGGCAATTGAAAAATATTTTTAAAATATTTAAAAATAAAATAATAAAATTTCATTGTCTAATTTAAATGGTTTTAGATTGTGACACATGGCATAATACCCATATGCCATGTGGTATTTTTGGATTTTGGTCAAAATGAATTTTAAATCAATATTTAGGTAGGTAGGTAGATTAAGGAAGTAGGAAAAAAAAATTTAATTCTTTTAGGTTTAACCTCTGGAGTTAAACATTTTAAAGGGTTAAGTTCCTTTGGCTCATCCCAATTGACATGTGTTTTTTTATGTGCAAGTGTAGGACAAAGTCTCGTTTTTATATAGTTCTCAAGATGGAAATGGAGGACAAAACATATGGAATAAAAATTGAAGTTGCAATTTAGTTGCAAATTAAGTTGCGACTAAAAAGATTATCTAATATCTTTTGTCCTCCTTCTTAATTTTGTAAATTATGTAACTAAGTAGATAAGTAACCAATTAATTATTTACATAATTAAATAAAAAATCATTTAGTTATACATTATTACTTCATAATTCATAAATAGAAAAAAATGACTGAAATAATAACTAATTAACCAAATTATTTTTTAATTTTTTTCATTAATGGCTTTTCAATTAAATATTAATAATAATAATAATAGCCAATTAATCAATTAATATCTAAGTAATAACTAGCTAACTTATTAATTACAAGTTCTCATTTTTCATAAATGCAAATAGATAACTAAAATATTAAATAATTGAATAAATATTTTTAATTAATTAATTAATTATGATTAAATAGTAATGATTATTATATTATCTAATTAATTATTATTGTGTAATTAATTAGTTACTTATATATTATTGATAAATAATTCATAAATAAATAAACAGATAACTATAATATTATTACATTAATAATTCCAAATTAAATAATAATTAACCAACTAATTAGTTATAAATAATTGATCAATAGTTCATATAGAAACAAATAAATAATTAGTATATTGAATAATTATGAAATACTAATTACTAAGTATGAACTATTAGTTATCAATTAATTAATAAGTGGGTAGTTATTTACATTAGGTAGGTAGGTAACCTAGGCTAGGTAGGTAAACAAGCATATATAGGTAAATAGGTAGTTATTTTGCCTAAATACAAAGTAAATACAACTTTATAAATACACCAATGGAAACATATTTCCATTATACCCTTAATATAATTTAACAAAAATACACATACCTTTCAAAAGTTTTGTAATACACCTATGTATACCACTAGGGGCTATCTTGACACCTAAAAGTGCAATTAAGTTTAGTTCCATTTGTAACTAATGGGACAGATGGACATGATCTTCGTGGATGAAAACAATCTTTAAGTGCAGGATGAAAAAGTCATTAGTTGCAAGAATGGTCAAGGGTGTAAAATAGTTGTGAAACCAATAAGAGCTAGTTGCAAATGCATTGGTTGCATTTTGGGGGATTTCTTTTAATGTCATCTAGAGGGTGAAGAGGTGTTTGGTTCTACTAAGTGTAGTGTTGACTTTTTGTTAAGGTTGGATGATGAGTCACATAGGCTTAACCATGTCAAATTCTCTCATCCTCATGTGGCCATTCTTGCTTGTCACATCCATGGGTCACCATGTGTTGCACAAAACATGTTTCCTATACTTTCTCAAGGTGGTGTAGTGGTTAATGAGATTATGTGCGGGGATGAGCTCTGGCATATTGATTAATGTCTTCTTAGTTCTATAATGTAATGTTTTGCATTGTAAGAAAATATTGGTGTGAAATGGATAGGAAAGATCAATTCATACAAAACGACAACTCGGTCCCTAATTCCATGTTATTTTGGTTTTTGGGCCCAATTTTGATTTGGGGTTCTAAGGCACCATAATCATTGGTTTTGTCTAGATGACTTTAACCGTTGTGTGGTTGGGTCTTTGTGAAAGTATGCCATTGCTAAATTGCACATCCCAACTATATGGCTTGTTTAACATGGTGTCAACCTTACTTAGAAAGAGGTATGATCTTTGGAAAAGATTGAGTTTTTGTTTGATTCTGAATGTAAGAACAACCTTTGGAGTTTATTTAAAGGTGAACATTCCATTTCAAGAAATTTATAGGTTCCTTCAACCTACACATTAAATGTAATCAAACCTATGGATGCAAGCAATTGGCCCACATTTTGTTGTGGAAAGAATGTGAGAAGGCCTTTAGTGTTTAAATTAACATAACAACACACCAACAACTAGGTATATTGCTCAGTCTTGAACTATTGGTCTACCCCCTATAGATGTCTAACCCCCTAGGTATGGATGAATCCATAACATATTTTGTGCCCATAAGTATTTCAATGTGACAATTGGAAATTACCTGTGTTGTTCTTGCATACATTTCATTATCAATATGTCAGTAGTTTCTTTGGGTGGACGTGGAGCATGGGTGCAATGTAAGCACATGTGTCATATCCTACAAAACATAATATATTATGGGCAACTTGAAGAATTCATTCATTATCCCACATGGAGTTCGGATGACGTTTAGTAATTGTTGGCATGTGCTAAAACATTTGAAAGTCAATGCGATTATAATAAAGTTGTATTTGCATCAAGTTTTGGAGTGCCTATTTCATTTTCACTATTCATAGTCCAATATGTTACTGTTAGTGGAAAATTTCCAATGATGATGTAGGAAAAATTAATTTCATGGTGTAATGAATATCATTTCTAGAATATGTTGTATTTTTGTTGTCTTTGGATAGGCTAATCATTTTTGTTTTGGTGATTATTTCTAAGGTGGTTTGCAATTTTTAAAAGACCCCAAGTTTATTGGTACAATTATGAACCATCATTTTAACAAATAAATATTTCCAAAAAAAAATAGTTTGTATGTTTTGAAGCTAGACCCTTGTCCATGTGGCAAATTCATTTTCGTGTCAACAAGGAGCCTTTTACCACATCATAAAAAGTACAACCACATGGCAAGGGAATATTTTTGGAATATTTGACAATGTGGCTGGCCTATTTTATAAAGATTCCTAGTTGCTCACTTGAACCTGTTCACCCACTCACTGTTCAATGCTCATTCACTAAGATCATTGATCCCATCCAGATCCACTACAACATTTTCTTATATTTTCTTCCCTTAATTGGTGTACATTTTCGAGAAACCTTGGTAGGAGAACAATTTTCCTCCATCATTTTTTCCCCTTACGCCTAACCATACACTTAAAACATGTTATGGTGGGAACTGGAATAGTATAATTGATGGAACTAGTTCAAATACCTCGAATAGGCCTTCTTGAACTTATTTTGATGAAAAATTTGTTGGTTTGTTAAGATCCAATAGGTTGAAAAGTTATTGGTTTGCCTCTTCTTTCTCAAAGTTGTTGATGACAATGTAAGTTGGTGGAGTGGGTGAAAATGCCCATTGAAGATTGCACATTATTTCTTCAAGTCCTTCTCCAATAGTTGTTACTTATCGTACAACTTCAAGAATTTTGTTTTGAACATTTTGCCTTTCTTTAGAACTCTTTATATGCAAGAGGTGGTTGCGAAACAAGTGGCTTAATGTGACACATGTGACTAAGTTAATTGAAAGATCATTAGTTTGCGCAAGAATAGATTGAACTAATATCTTTTTGTCCACACATTTTCCTACATTTGTGGTTATATGGAAAATCTATATAACACTATCACAACTTTTATTTTTGTTGCAAATACAAAAGTTACATAGTGATGGTGACGTACACTTACAAGGTTTTTTTTCTTGTAGTGCTAACACTCATGATAAATGTAAAACCTCGGGATCCAACAACCTAATTACCATCAAGGAAAAAGCTAATAAATAAAAAAGAAATAACAAGAAAAATGAAAAGACTAGAAGGTAAGGACTACCTTTTGTTTGCTTATTGTCATATTGTAGTTATCATCTTCTACAAAATTGAAAGAATAACTAAAATGCCTCATGTAGCTATTGCTCACCATATGTAGACCTTTTATAAATGTTGCCTATTATCTACATCACCTACAAACCTTTTATAACTATTGTTTATTATTTGTAGCTCTTGTAAACCCTTTGTAACTGCTACCTATCATCTATAGCAACTCCCTACCCTCTACAAACTTTAAATCCAATGGCTACCTCCTTGTTATTGCCTTCCAATGGTAATTATCGTCCTATAGTAGAGTGCATTTTTAATTTTAAAACTAGAATAAAGAGTAGATAATATATTTATTTTATAAAAGAAAAGAAGAACTAATAAATAAAAATAACAAAGATTTATATAAACTTAATATGAACTATCCCTTCCTTTATCACACTTTAAGTAGAACACATAGTAAAAAGAAACATTAAAGTCCATACAACCTTCAACCATTCTCCAATACATAAAAACAAACACAACTTTCTCCCATGTTCCTTTCCTTTTTCCTCACACAAGAGTGTCACACATAAGTATCCTCCTTGTGATCTAATGTTTAATGCTTCATGAATAATAAAAACTAATGATTTAATCTTTTAATGAAATCCTTCATTCATTTCAAGAAATGAATTAAGAACCCAATAAAGATGTTCACCACAAAAAGGTTGGGTCCTTATCCTTCTAGATTTCCTTATCCTCCTAGATCTCCTTATCCTAATCCTTTCCACACATCCTAATTAAAGGATATCCATCCATCCTTTATCTACTTGGACTAATTAACCTATATACCATCTAGTAAATTGAAGATGGTAAGTAGGATATTTACCACTGGTAATTAAATAATTACTACAATGCATTTCTAAGTAAATTAAAATATTAATTCTAGTAACTAATATTACTTGTATTAGAATTCCTTTTGGAATTAACTTCTGATTATTCTACCATATGAAATTAGGTCACTATACTAATGGTACTATCATTAAAAAACATTTTCATTATAGAATTCTCCTAAGATTGTTTTGCCATATGACAATAACTACCATCTAGTGATAGTATTATTGCCTTCTAACACCCATGGTGTTTGACTAGCATAAAACAATTTTTACCTTTAACACCATAATGCAACAAGAAAAGAACATAACAAGTTTGGAGTAAACTTGTCAAGAATTCAAGGAGCAACTTGTAGTTGCCAACATTGAGCTTGAGAAGCAAACCCAAGCTTTGAATGCTTAAGTCCAAGATTGGAAAGGCAAATTGGAAATGGCTAAGGTGCAAATGAGTAAACCAAACCCAGTTCCACTTATTAGAATGCATAACAAATTGAAGGAGTTTGAGGAGGAGTTGTTGTTGCACAACACTTTGTTTAAAGTGCAAAATCAAGCTTTGGGGGTTAAGAATCCCAAGTGGAAAAAATGATGCTAGATAGTTTAAAAGTTCATTAAAAAAAAATTCAAGAAAACATGGAGTTAACTAAAGCTTATGAACATGTTTACTAATTAGGGCTACAAGCATATCGAATCACCTTTCTAGAATTTAAATATGAACCACCATGCTTTGTGTTTGTGGAACCAATAGTAGGGCAACATGTGTAACATCATCCACTTTTGGTTCTGAACCAAAGGAACAACCTATTGTTATTATTAAACTAGCTAGTTCACTTAAAAGTGGAACAAGTTTTTAAATCATACTTCTACTTGTTCAGACTCTTGCTATATTTATTTATGTTACTACTGAAGTTACTACCATTGTTGAACTTGTTAAAGGTAGTATTAAATCTATTGAAGGTCATATTGAACTTATTGATCCTTTATTATCAATAATCCATAGTAGAGTAGAACCATTAAAGTTCTTATTACCACTTTACCTTTGACCCACCCTAGATAGGTATAGGTTTGGAAATCACTTTGATTTTTAATACACCTCATGCATTAGAAGTATTCACAATGCCTATTTACAACCTTTAAAGAAACACCTGATCAACAGAGAGCTCTAGCAAAATAAAATATCCAATTTTTAAATCAAGATGAACTTGTGGAGGGGACCAATGTTATACTAATTGAAGGAGCTACTAACCAACTAGTTATAGAAGATGAAGTTAACCTATAATCTTTGAATTAGTATTTCAAGGATGAATCGTGGTTTTTAAAGGGGGATAATGTTACACTTAATTTTGTAACAAGTGATTCAACAAGTTACTAAACCTAGCAAATGACAAAATTTAACCAATTACGAAACTTGACAAGTAGCATTACATCAAGTTAGAAGACAAGTTAACATGTCATTAGTTAATTGATAGTCTACAAAACAAGTGGTTGGTAAAATAGGTAGTTTGTTGGACAAATAATTAAACATGTAAATTTTTATTTTTATTTATACTAGTTAGTGATTATTTAAAATTTCTATTCAAGTTGTTTAGTTTTGAATTAGTTTGTATATAATTAGGAAAAAAGATTTGATTTGGGACGAACTTTTGATTTTTATGTTTCTTTTTTGTTTCTTTTTTCACTTTGAAGAAGAAGCATTTTGTTTTTTTCACTAATGTTTTCTCAAAGTTTTTGGCAATTTGAATACATGTTATTAAATATTGTACATAGAAATCTTAGATTTCCAAACTGTATGTATTTTTAATTTTTAGAACATTTTACGAAGTAAACCTAAAGTTAGAAAAGTTTGATGGGAATATTTTTAAAAACCCACTAACAATGCACAACATTGGATTTCAAATGTTGGTATTTTGCAAGTAGTTTTGGATGGAAGCATGCTTGTTTTAGGAAAAAAATGTTATCAAATTTTCACCTAAAATCATGAATTTGATGAAAAAAAAAATCTTCCAAAGGTCCAAAATTGAATATAGAGTTTTTAAAAATTCTACTTTCAAATTTAAACTATAACCAAATTTGCTTTAGTCATCTAGTGGATAATGTGATTTTAGATTGAAAAAAAAATGTCAATAATTGTTACATCCTAGATTTTTTATGAAATATTTATTGCAATAATTAATAACATAAATGGACCGTAGCTAAATATGTTTTTAATAAACCCTTATATCCCTAAAATTAATCTAAATATTCTTATAATTGAAAGACTATACTTTTCAAAACAAGTGTGTCCACAAAAAAGGTAGTGTTTAATATTGACATTGTTATAGACCTTACATCCAGATTCTACTAAGTAGTGATACCTAAATCACACCTAATGTATTAGTGTAATTTGACATTACAAGACCTTCTCGAATTGTCATAAACTACTCCAAGAACCTAAGTTAGACATGCGAATCTACTTGAAAAGGACCAATAATCCTACTTGTAATTTGTAGGATAGTTCTAGCAAATTGAATTCAAAAAATGGGATTGGAAATGCTTCACCTAAGGATAGGATTTTGTAGAGAAACAAAGCTTTCATTTCTTGAAAACAACAACAATACTTAAATTCCTAGGTTATCTTTATTTTTTTCAAAAGATAATACTGTTTCATAGGAAGATATGATTTTGAAATGCAAGTGCTATTAAACAAATATGGAGAATGTTCTTACATTGTTGGAAAATGCTTGTTGAACTATGTTTAGCGCTATTCACACTAGAAGGCTCTGTAAAGGACTCCCATGAAGGGGCCAAAGTTATGGGGAAGAAGCTTGGTAGGAGTCCCAAACTCAACATGATTGTGTCGAAGCAATACATGTACTAGAGTGCATGAGTACATTATTAAATATCAAGGTACATTCTTTGCATTCATTTGTAATTGGGGACTATGTTGGAGGTAGCTACAGAATTTATCATGGTCACTACTTCAAGCAACTTATAAACAAAAGTACTCAAAACCCTTTCAAAGATAAACTACTGTAGTACCTTGGCCAATTTGACACACGTATGTTGAATAATTATTTTTTTTGAAATTTTCATTTAAACAGATAGGATATACTTGACGATTTGCTATTTTCTTTCGTATAATTTTGTTTTTCAAAAAATAAAATATCTAAAAATTTCAAGATTTTTGAAAATAATATGATTAGTGTCGAAATGGCCAAGGTTTTATGGTACTATACACCCATTATCCTTGTAATCCACCACAAAAACAATGGATTATGTGAAGTTCAAAACTTAGTTTCCACATCCTTATAAAAACTTTGATTTGTTCAACAAATATTTATTATTGATGTTGATAGTTGTCCTCCTCAATACGCAAAAATGAATCCTTGTCCATGGCTCTAGGGACCTTCCATGGCCCATTTCTTGTTCCTCACTACAGTGTCCATCACAAAGAAAAACCCTTCAAAAAAATGTCATTTTGGTAGATGACTCATCCAAGGATGATGCTTTCAATGTAAACCAACCTTCAAACAACCTTCATGCACTTCAATTTTTTGTAATGTTGTGTGTGTGACTCTAACTGAACTCTCAAGTCTTGTGTTGGTCATACTTCACTACAATTCACTTTTGCATTATAACCTTGTAGGGTGGAAATTAAGCATTTTCGGTGTAGATGGTAAGGCATTGTCAAATTAACTTCTGAAATGGATAAAGAACAAAATTTCATTATTGAGGTAAGGGCATTACATGGCAGCTTCCAGTACCTAAGGTTGTCAGAAATCATCTCCATCTTCATGAAGCTCACTCATATCAATGTGAGTTAAAGAAACCGGAATTACAAGTGTTGAAGTAGGTTAGAATTTGGTCCCAAAAGGATAAACAAATTGTGAGAATTTGTTTTTTTTTTTTTTGCTTAAAAATTTATAATGCACATGACCTATAAGCAAAAGGGAAGGATCACACTGTGACCGAAATCACCCATTTCAAACTTTAGAAAGTTGCAAATGGAAAAAAAAATGGTGACAAACACTTTGAGTCAATTTGCTTAGTGCAAAAAATGTTGCAATATGATAGGTTTTCGTAGTTCATATGCATGAGCAAAACATGCCCCCTTCATATTACCCTAACAACCTATTTACATACTTACCTACATACCCTAACAACCTACCTACCTACCTATTTTAGTCACCTTAACAATCCCCCTATCACTACCTCCTTACATACCCTAACAAACCTACTTACATACCCTAACAACGTAAACCTATTTACTTATCCTAGGTCTATTATGTACCAATTCATACCTACCTACTTATATCTACCTCCCTAACTATGTCCTACTAATTTACCAGGCAACTAGAATTATATTTAGGTTTATTTAGCTTTAATTACTAGTTATTACATAGGTAACTAGGTAGGTTTGTTAATTAGATAACATATATCACCTAGCTATTATATAGTTCCTAATTATTAGATACTAATTAATATTCATTTGTTTCATTTGAATAAGACATGAAGAACAAAATGCACTTCAAAGTTCAAATGTCGGAAAAGATTTGAAATGGAACATGCTAATAACAAAGTTTCACAAACTTTATCACAATTTAAAGGTATGGTGAATTGGTTAAGGAGTTGGTAAGTACATGTGGCCAATGAGATCAAGGGTTCAATTCCCATTCCTTACATGTCTCGGGAGATATGTGAAAATGGTGTCCTTAGGTTATGGAATGTACAATTACCAACCACAACCTAGGTGGGTAGTTAGCATCTACCTATGAACTTATTTTATGACCCACCTACTTACATTTAATTTAAAAATTTGGGTACACATTTTTTAAATTAAAAAATTGACCCAAAAAAATTGTTGCCCAAAATTTTTGTTGGTTTATTTGACAAATTAAATAACCCGCCACTTGACTAGTCAAAAAGGCCACTAGTCAAATTGGTCATGTCAAAAACAACTTGACCAAAATGATTGAGATGGTTTTTTTACTAGTGTTTAATAAGGGTATTTTTTGGTCAAAATTTCAAATTGAAAAAGTCATGATTTATAGTAGTGTTTTAAATTGGATTCAAAGAATGTTAAGAAGTAGGCAAAACTTTAATTTGTGATTAGTCATAATGATGGCAATAATCACTATTGGGAAATGATTAAATCAAAAATCAGTGTTGATCCCACCCTTGACCAGGAAAAAAGAAAGTAATTATGACAACTATTGGACCAATTTCAAGATGTCTTTGCTTAAAATAAAAGAAAATTGGGTTGCTACAATATTGGAAAACACACTATGGATACACAAGGCTTTCCACCCTATTGCATTACACTTAACAAGTTATCTTTATGGAAAGAAGAAAAAATAAAATGCGTTATAAGAGATCATGGTTTTTCAAAAGGTTTAATTTGACTAAAATGTCCACATTGACCAAAAGGATATTCATTTTGACTAAAGGCATGGGACATGAAAGACACATGGTTTTTTTGGTTGGTTCTTTTGATTGAAATGACCATTTTGACCAAGTGTTAAATCATACATTTAGTCAAGTAGGGCAAATTTTTAAAATGGTCCATCAAGATGCCCATGGTTTAGTCAAATCGGCCATATTGAATGGTTATACTTAATCAAATTGGCCATATTAATTCGGTTAACTAGCTTATTTGTTATGTCTATTAGGCTACCTACTTGCTTAACATATACCTACCTATTTCCCTAAATATGTCCTACCTACTAATAATTACCTATGTTATACCTACCTACCTATTTATTTATCTATCCACTTATTTAGTTAATATCTATTTACCTACATACCCACCTATAGTTTACATAAATAGGTATGTACATTTTAAAACATAGGTACGTGCATGTACTTACTTATCTACCTATTTATTTACCTATTGACTTACTTATGACAAAATTTGAAGTTCAAATGTTGTTATACACATTGATAAAAATTCATAGAAGTTCAATGAAACACATTAAATGCATTTGGTATCATATTGTTTTACAAAGTGATGGGTGGTTTGATGGCCAAGACATTAGTGTGGAGCCAAGGAGACCAAGGTTCAATCCCTTTATCAACATATATTATGTGGAATATGTATATTCATAAATATTCCTTGTACATGTGTGTAAATGTATAGTACTTAGGTGGGTTATGGATAGGTAGGTAGGGGGCCATGGTGGGTAGGTAGGTCATGGGTGGGTGGGTAGGTAAATAGGTATTTATTTATTTATTTTATTTACATTTCATATTTATAATTTTATTTTATTTTATTTTTTGTTGTTCAATTTTTTGTCCAATTTGACTAAACAAAAAGACCATTTTATGGTTATTAAAAAAAACCACCAATCAAGTTGGATGCGTTCAAATTGATTTATCTAATGTCATTAAGTGGTCAAATAGACCATATGTCAAAATGACTAGTTTTTTGTCTAATTTCCCAATCAAATAAACCATGTTTTATTATAATGATGTCAAATAAATGCGTTGGTTTCATTAGGGAAAATGAGACCAAGTACATCTAAATATGCATGTAAAGTGACATTTTCAGTGAAGAAAGATGGTAGTAGACGATTTTGCGGAGATTACCATCCATTGAATCAATAAACCATAAAATATGCATTCCCAATGCCCTTAGTTGATGATGTGCTTATGCAACTAGGAAAATCTCAATGGTTCCCTACTCTTGACTTACAATTTGGCTTTTGGTAGATGAAAATGTCATAAAAAAATGTGAAGAAAACAACATTGATCACCAATTTCGATCTGTTTGACTAGAGTGTTCAACTTTTTGGCATGAAGAACGTTACCAACACCTTTTCAAGAACCATGACAGAGGTGTTCGGGGAATACTTGGACAAATTCTTGAAGGTTTTTGTTGATGATCTTAATGTTCATAGCACGACTTAGGAAAATCACCTTGAACATATAAAATTTGTGTTGTTGAAATTAAGGGAAGTGAATTTAAAGCTAAAAACCCTAGCAAATGTGAATTTGATAAGAGTAGCATTAGATTTCTAGGTCATATTGAGTAGGGAAGGAACACATTTTGATCATAAGAAGATCAAGGTAGTAATTGAATACTTAATGCTTATTTCTATCACTAATATTAAAACATTTTTGGGTTTCACAGGATATTATCAGAACTATGTTGACGCACCCCCCAAGCTTTTTAATGGACTCAGTTGCAAGTCCAAAGAAGAAGACAACGGAAGGAGAAGGAGTTGGGATGCGTTCGTTAGCTCGTAGCATTTCGAGGGTAGAGGGGCATGTTGAAGCTTCGCGATAGACTATAAGATTGACAAGCAAATCATTTACTCACATGGACCTGCATAAACCAAACAATAGGTTGGTTAATGCGAAGTTCGAACACCTTTGGTGCACGGACGAATCACGGGCAAACACAAACTCACAAGACTCACCACCGCCCGGACTTGGGAGAAGCCACCACCTTCCCCCTTATAGTATATTTTGTGCCTAGTCACAGGACTAGCACCCAAATGTCATTTTGTCCCAGGACTCCCAACTGGGAATCCCAAAATTCCCAAAGTTGGGACTCTCACGACTTTGGGGGCCCATAACTTTGTGTGAAGACCTCCGATTGAGGTGAGGTCTAAAGTAAAGTTGTAGCCCTTGTTGACAGCTTTCAACGATATGTGGCATGCCACCTGCACGCAAGGAAATCGGGGCAATTTTTAATGGTCGGGAGTCAAATTGGCAATTTGACTCCTGACCCTTCTTTTGGCCATAACTTGTGTTTTAAGTACTCGAATGGGTCATATGAGCTCATTTTAGACATAAAAATTTCAAGATTTTTCTAATGATATAAAGAACATCTCAATCCAATGAGTTTTGACCCCTAAAATTGCCCTTTGAAGATTTTGGAATCCATTGGGAATCCAACTCCCAAAGTGGGAGTTCATTTGGGGGTGTGGGGGTTCATTCCCTCCCACTCTCTTGCACTCCCAAGAGCATGAAATGTGACTCCCAGGTTCACTCTTAGCCCGCACCTTCGCAAGCCCTTGCTTTGGTCGTGAACCCGAACCCAAGGCTAGGGTTGCAAAATATGTGAAAGGATATTCCCCCATTGCCATCCTTTTCTTTGAATTTATAAAGAAGGATGCTATGTTCACATGGACTCCACAATGCCAAGATGCATTTGATGCATTGAAGGAACATTAATTTTAATCAAGCCAAACTTCACCAAAGTTTTTATATTGGATGTTGATTAGTCTACTAAAGGAGTTGGTGTAATCTTGTCACGAAGGAAGGGACATATGAAAAGGTGGTGGCATACACCAATAAAACACTATCACCATTACAAAAGAAATTCCACCCTATGGAAGGTGAATGCTATGCATTAATTTATAGGATTATGCACTTTAGATAATATTTGCACAAAAATCATTTTACATTAAGGATAGATCATAAGCCTTTGGAATGGCTAGCCACTATTTTAGATGCATATGGAAGGAGGGGCAAATGGATCAACATGTTGCAAGATTTCAATTTTCAAATTGTGCATCATTTAGGTTCCATGCATACAAATGCAGATATTTTGAGCAAAAACCCAATGGAGGGTGTCAATGATGATGATTTTCAGAGTGAAATAGAAGATTGTATATGGACCACTGGTTGGTGTGAATGAAAAGCTTTGGATAGGGAGAAAAAACTCCAAGATTGGAGTAGTTTTGCAATAATTCAACAACAAAGGGATGTTTAACTAATTAGTCATGGTTGAAACTAATGAGGAATAAACAATTGTTGAAGATGCAGACACTCGTACAAAGTCTATGGAGATCCAAATTGAAAGTAGAAGGGGAAGGATAGAAAATCCTACTTTGAAAAGAAGAAAAACAGAGTTGTGGGACACTCATATGCATTTGTAGCTTGTAGATGAAGCACAAGCTATTGAGGGTGAAAAAATTTTTGACAGAAATAAGTCTAGTTCAAAAGCAGATTGTGAATGGAGCAATGCTAAGAATATGGACATTTGGCAAGATGAATAGACTAAGATAGTCTTGAATGGTGGACAGATCTCTACTAAATGCACTACAAGGGAAATTGCAAGGATCAAAAAAATAATCATGCAATACAACTCAAACCATGAAAAATTGATGTTTAATGACTTGGTAGTTTTTAAGTTAAAAGGGAGTAAACATTCTAAATTTGTAGTATGAAATTGGACACTTTGGTGAAGGACACACACTTGTTAAAGTAAACAAACATTATTTCTGCCAAATAGAATAGATGATGTGTGAAAGATTGTCCATGCACACTTGTACATAATGTCGAATGGTAAAAAGGACTAAAAGTATTATGTTAGATCGAGAATAATCTAAGAGTATTCATGTTTGGGATCAGTTTTATTAAATAACACTAGACATAGCTAGATCGTTGCCAGAGACACACAATGGTAACAATTATATTATAGTTGTTATCGATCATTACTATAAATGGGTAAAGGTTCATGTTGAACATGATGCCATGATTGTTGTTAAATTCTTGGAGGACAAGATTATTTGCAAGTTTTGAGTACCCAAATATATCTTGATTAATAATGGAGGTGAATGGGCAACTGAGTTTGATCTGCTATGCAATAATTATGGAATTACACACGAATACATGGCACCTTAGTGGCCCAAATGCAACAATATGGTAGAGAGATTGGTGAAAACTTTAAAACATGGATTAACAATGATATTTGCTATTGTTGAACATGCACAAGACTAGGATGAACATTTCCCATGTATCTTGTTTGGTTATAAATGTGGTGTACAAGCCAATATTCACTTTTCACCACACATGATTATAACTAATTGAATTCCAAGATTGTGGGTGGGCAAAAGCATGGTTAGGTGTTTCAAAAGTGGCATTTGAAAGTCCATAATCTAACATTAACGATTTTTTTGCAATTTTAACAATTATCAAACCATAAATCCTACAATTATCCGTTATGTTTCTAATCATAAATATTAATAAGCCAACTTATGAATATCCCTAAACATGTGATTGATAAAAAAATCCATGCAAAAGATTAAAAAAATAATGTGAAATGGACTTTCAATTATAAAATTAATAATAATCACCTCATTTAAAATTTTAAAAAATTAAATATATATATATTAGGAAAGTTTCAATGCACTTCACTAACAAATTTTTCATTTGATGATTTTATTTATTTTATTTATTTTGACACTACTTTGACATTTTTTTGAGTCCACATTTTTCATTTTCTTTGTGTGACAAATGTAATATTGTCATTTCAAAAATCCATTATGAGTACATAATCTTCTTAGAATTCATCCAAAATTTTTATGATGATTCCCATCAAAGTCTATGACAACATCAATAATTCAAAAATTAACAATGTTAACTTTGAATATGGCTTAAAATTTTACATTTTTATGTAATCTAGAATAATTACAAATGTGATAGTCCAAACAGTCCCCCTATTCATGTTTTCACTTGAGTTGATAATTTTTTGAGTTCATTAATCAAAATGTATGATGAAGATGTTAATTTAGCAACACTTGTTGAATAGATGATCGAGAAAATGTAGTTAATTGCAAGCATACATGGTTAGGTGGTTGAAAATGTGAATTAGGCTTAAGCAAAATAGAAAAAAACATATGCATCAAGAAAAGGCAAACATATGTTTTTTGGTTTTGCCAAAGGTGAAACTTATGTCAAAATGAAAAAACCTGGAAAAAAGAAGTCATTGGCTTCTAACTGGGAACAACCATTTTTAATTATGAAATATTTCGACAACAATGGGTTTAAGGAGTAGGATGAAGGTGATAGGATCTATGTTATTAAGGGTAAGGATGAAAAATTGTGGGATAGGCCTAGAAGGGATTTTTAGGTTTTTCATTCTGCACCTTGAAGTGGTGACGATTGAAGGACTTAGTCAAAAAATTTCGAGAGTGGTTACAAATGTGACAAAAAAGTATGGATGAAATTTTTTAAGGGTTATTATGTGAAAAGGTTGGTTGCTGTGATTGTCATGGCGCTAATAACAATTTATTGTCATGTCATATAATCATTCATAAAAAAACTTCTTAAGAAGAAACTTTAATGTTGATGATAAGTCTATTTTTAAAAGTGTGTGAAAGTTTAGGGATGAGTATAATGTTTGTTGTTTTACTTTTGTATGGAGGAGAATGGTGTAGGCTATGGAGTGAATGGAAGTGACATAACTACAAATGGGGCTTCTAGTCTTGAAGTTAAGAACTTTGGTTATTTTTGTGTGGAATTTTTTTGTGTTGTTTGTAGTTAGAATTATTAAAACATTTTACTAATGTTGAAGGGATGAATGCCCAAAATAAGGACACAATTTTTGTTTGAAGGGAGGTTGTGATAATTATTTCCACTACATTATATACATTTTAGGAAAATGTTGTGTAGCATTATAGACATAGGTCAATGATTGAGGGAATGATGAAAGACATAAGGATTTCATGAGTAACCCACTTCACAAAGGAATATGTGTGAATCAACATTGTGCTAGGGTGGTTCAAATATTTTGTTTGAAGGAAGAAAATACCCAACAGTTTTGAACTTTCGAATGTGTGTTCAATTTGTTCGTATGGGTTTTGTTGGGTTGTTCTAGTATGGGCATTGTGGTTGCAATTGTCAAACTTTTAAAAATTTGCTTGCAAGACAGTGGGACTTTTGAATTACAAAGTTAAGCTTCAATTGTCTTTCTTGAACTTGTAGTTTTTGTCTTTTAAGGGATTTTGTGGGACATTCTAGTGTGGGAGTTGTATATGTGACATTGGGGTATTTTGCTGCAATTATTGATGTCATGGGTGGTTTGGTACTGAAGGAAACTCTTGATGTGGCAATATGGTCAGTTGATGCTAAAGATAATGAAATCATAGTTGTTTGACCATTGTAGACCCATATCTAATAGATCTCATAATTTTAGAACATCTACCTTTTAAGATTGTACACCTTTGGGAATTTGCTGGATAAATTTATGGAGTTGCATGTTTCGTGTACATAGTTGATGTTGTGTTGTTGATGCATAGTCAATGTGTTTTTGGGAACTTGTTATGCCCCTTTTTTGGTTACAAAGTAGTTTATCGTTGAATGGTTGATCTGTTGTTGATTTTTAGGGTTCCATCCAATGATACACAAAACTCTACTTACATCGAAACATAATGTCTAATCACCACTTGGTTTTTTCACATTAGTTTAAGAACCCATTAAAATTTTATAACGAAAATCCTCCATTAATGCGTAGTTTCTTCCTATGGCACAACCAACAAATAAAAGAGGTTATTGCTTCTCTTACGAGCTTCATGCATTCAAAAGAAAATGAGGTTAGAAGCTTTGTGGTTGAAGTATAGGAGAAGGGCTTGAAAATAGACCCTTTCTGGATTTCAACCCACTCCCTTAGATTAGAGATACTGACCTTGGGCCAAGATCTTAAATCCAAAAGTGTCTATTTTCAAACTTTTGCCCTACATAAAGACCAACAATGATTTTTCTTCCGCTTCCCTATTTAGATAAAGATAAAAACTAATAAAATGTGAAAAATGATGCAAATATGTAAAATATAGATTATTGAATTTGAAAATTGTACCTTCTTGAATGTGGAGGGCCTAGTACAACCAATGTGTTAGCTATACATGGCCTTCCATGTTTCAAAAGGTACATTTTTCAACCATTGCAAAATTTAGGTAAATAATCTTCCTAAAAATACACTAAAAAAAAATCTACCATGTCTTTATGGTTTTGTTTTGGGAATTTTCTTGGAAATTTTGCAATGTTTTCAATGTTTTAAAATTGGAAAATCAAAGAATGGAGAAGAAAATAAAACCTTGTTACTTCATTTCTACAAACAAAATATTCCAAAAATATTCCATAATTTCCTTCATAAAATGTTTTTAGAGAATAAAAAATTAAAAAATTCCAATACTTTTGGAATAATAAATAATTAGTGTGGGAAATGGCCAAAGTACTATGGTAGATTTATGAATCCAACATTTTTTATTTTTTTGTTTGAAATTTGGCATGGCTGGGTGAAAGCACAATTAGGTGGACTGTTTGGATTATTGTAGTTGTAATTTTTCTAGATTATAGATGAATTTAAAATGTAAAATCATATCAAACATTAAAATTTTCAATTTTTTCATTATCCATGTTGCAATAGAATTTAGTGAAAATCTTATTAAAAACTATGGATGAATTTTAAGAAAAAAATAGACTCATCGTGAACTTTTGAAATGATGAAACTATGTTTGTCACACACATAAAATAAAAAATGCGGACTCAAAAAAATGTCATAGTAATATCAAAAAAAATTTAAAAAATTAGGCCACCATAAAATGAATAATTAAATTATAAGATGCATTGAAAATTTCCTATATATATATTTTATTTATTTATTTATCATATTTAAAAATTTGATTTGTCATGATTTTCGTCAATTTTTACAATTGATATTCCATTTCACATTGATTTTTTAAAAAAAATCTCTGAATTTCTTGACCAATCACATATTTAGGGATATTTATGGGGTGGTTTATTAATATTTGTGACCAAAACCATAGGGGATAATTACAGGATTTACAGTTTGATAATTATTTTAAATGTTGGAATTGTAGCTAGTGTAAGATGTGAAATCTTCAAAATGTCAAATGTGAGCCACCTAACCATGTTTTTACCTAGTTGCAAAATTTGAAAATGAGTTGACATCTTCTCAAAAGGTTTCATTTGGGAATTTAAAAAAGAATTTCATTAGAAAAGTAAAGAAATAAAACTAAGAAATAAATTGGCCATATGTAAGAGTTTCTAGTTATATAAAACAACTTAAAAGTAGTAGGATCCTTAAAATCTTTTGGCTTTGAATAGATCCTATAACCACCCTTGGCTAAATGTATCCTCTATGGATGGTTGCCAATGTGAATCAATCACAAAATTAGGGGAAAAAATTAAAAAAAACTTCAATAGTGATCAGAGAGAATATTCGTCAACTTTCCATAAGTATAGAATAACTTTTACACAATTTTTTTTTTGTGGAGAGTGCAAAAAGAATTTGTGGAGACTTGCATTTTTGTTGGTTTAATTTAGATTACGACCACATGTGAATTCTTCTTGAATGGAAGTGAAATCAAGGTCATCAAGTGTAACATCATTAAATCCAAGTTCTATTAAACCTTTCAATATACATAGTAGGAAAGACTAATTGGTGCTTGGACTTGGCTAGGATGTAAATAGGGGGTTGACAAATGAAAATTTTTGGAAAATCTTGCCAGATTTTGTCATGTTGTTCATATCATGGCAACCATAGAAGCACTGAAGCTCTTTTACATCAAGTGCTTCTATTGGTTTCTTTTGTTTCTCTAACATGAAAATGCCCATCATTCTTTCTTCGAGGTGGCACTTTCTAGATAACAAAAAAAAAACTTTAGGAAACGGACTTTTCCCCTCTTTATCAAATTTTTACAACATATAATTATTTTGTTACAACAACTTGTAGGTGGTGGCGAGTGTAATCCTCAAGGGCATAACAAAAATTACAATGTGCTAGCGATTCTCTATTCCACTAATGTGTTAATTCCTTTTTTGTTTACAGGCGTTCTTGGGAATAATTTTCCTAAATCATGTTAACAATTTGTATCTACATTGTACGAACTTCATTCATGTTATATTGTTCCCTAATTTGCCTATCATATTTTTAATATTTGCACGTTCAATTGATGAGTGTACTTCACCCAAATAATGGTTGAGATTTGAACTATGAAGCCAAAATTTTCAACAGATTGTGGGCTCCAAAGTATAGCTATATTGACCTTATTCAATGAAGGCTATTGGATATTTATTTGCTTACTTGCAATCAACAATCTCTCAAACCAATGGCAATTTGTTAAAAGCTCAAGTGGTATCCAATAGTTTCAACTTTCACATGTAAAATGTGATTGTGAATACTAATTGTATGTGTATTAAATGGTCTAAAAAAGACAAATAATTTGTCAATATTTGTGCATTGATGCCATGTGGATCCTAGAGTTGGTATTCTTATAAATAGTTATGCCACTTTCATATGCAGGTCTTTTTGTGCTTTTGATGATTCTTATTTTGATTATCACAAGTGTGATTTATGTCAAGGCTTGCTCTTGCTTTGTGTATTTAGATGCATGGAATGCGAGTGTAAAAAACATAACAATGATAGATGATGAGGTTTTACAACTCCCAAAACATTTGTAGCTTCAACCAAATATGTTATTACATTGTTTAACAATGATATATTAGTAGAAATATTATTGCATGCGATTATAGTTTGTAACTAATTTCTACTCACAAACAACATTTGTGACTAAATTGGTTATAGTAGCAAATGACAAGTCGCATGTGAAAACCAATCACATGTGATGAATGAAATATTTTTTCATCGAATATGTATATAGTTGTCATACAATGTATACATGAGTGATCTTGCAATTAAAATTACAACTATATTGGTGACCGGTTGCATTTTGCCACATGGCAACCACTTAGACCTATGTGACATGGCACCTAACTTATTTGGCACCTAGCTTTTAAAAATATGCCATGTGGCACTTAACTTACGTGGCACCTAGGTTATCACAGTCGTAACCTTGGGCTCACGACCAAAGCAAGGGCTTGCGAAGGTGCGGGCCAAGAGTGAAGCCCAGGAGTCACATTTCATATTTTCGAGAGTGCAGGAGAGTGTGAGGGAATGAACCTTCACACTCTCAAGTGAACTCCCACATTGGGAGTTGGAGTCTCGATGGATTCCCAAATCTTCAAAGGGCAATTTCAGGGTCAAAACTCATTAGATTGAAAAGTTACTTATATCATTGCAAAGTTCTTGGAACTTAGATGTCTAAAATGGGCTTGCATAATCCATTTGGATACTTAAAACATAAGTTATGGCCAAAAGAAAGGCCGGGAGTCAAAGTGCCACTTTGATTCTCGACCATTAAAAGTTATGAATCACCCCGATTATCTGTGTGTAGGTGGCATGTCATATACCATTGGAAAGATCTTGACAAGGGATACAACTTTTTTTTAGACATCATTTCAATTGGAGGTTTTCAGAAGAAATTATGGGCCTCCAAAGTTATAGAAAACCCAATTTTAGGAATTTCAAGACTCCAACTTGGGAGTCCTAAGACAAAATGACATTTGGGTGTTGGCCCCATGGCTAGGCACAAAGAATACTATAAGGAGGAAGGTGGTGGTTTCCCCCAAGTCCAGGCCATGGTGAGTCTTATGAGTTCGTGTTTGTTCGTGGCTTGTTTGTGCACCAAAAATGTTCCAACTATGCACTAACCAACTTGCTATTTAGTTTGTGCAGGTCCATGTGAGTAATTGATTTTATTGTCACTCTTCCTAGTCCTCATCTTGAAGTTCCAACACGCCCTTCTACTTTTAAAGTGTTGCGAGCCAAGGAATGCGCCCCAACTCCTTCTCTTTCCATTGTTTTCACCTTTGGATTCATAATTGAGTCCATTAACGAGTTTGGGGTGTGTCATAGGTTGAAACATATGTCACATGGCAAGTTTCTAAACCTAGGTGCCATGTAAGCTAGGTGCCACATGGCGCCTAACTTATTTAGGTCTACACATATGCCATGTGGCACCTAGGTGTAGACATATGCCACATGCCACTTTTAGGCCTAGTTTAGGTGATCATTTAAGCTAGGCTTATATTTAAACCACGTAGCACCTAGGCTAAATTTAGACCTACACCACTTAGGCTATGCTTAGACTTAAGTTGCACGACATTTATTAAAAATACCACATTTCTTTTTTGATTTAATTTAAGTTGAACCTTTTTTATTAGTTCATCCCAAAATGCAATTGCATTTTAATTTATACATTATGCTTCTAGAATAACTCCTTATGTATTTAACAAAACTAAAATGGGAGGCAAAACATATGGGATTAATTTTGTAGTTGCAACTAATCACAACTACTTGGGCTACTAATGATTACCTAGCCTAACCTAATACTTATAACCTAACTTACAACTTACTAACCTAGCCTATTAATTAACACATTTTATGATGTGGCACCTAGTCTAATCATGTTGCCATGTGGCATGAAAAAGGTTAATTAGGTGCCACATGGCATGGCCTAAGCCTAGCCTATGTGCCATGTCCTAGCATAGTATATGTGCCATGTACCATGTCATATATAATTGCCACATGGCATGGCCTAAGTTTTGCTTGGTTGCCATATGGCATGCCTTAGACCTAACATATGTGCCACATAACATGGCTAGGCTTTGCTTAGTTGCCATATGGCATGCCCTAGATTCAACATATGTGCTAGATACCATGGCTAGGCTTAGCCTAGGTGCCATATGGCATGGCTAGGCCTAGCATATGTGACACATGGCATGGCATAGGCCTAGCCTAGGTGGCTTGTGCCATGGATAAGTTTAGCCTTGTGCACTACTACAAAAACATGGTATTCATACCCTTAACAATGTGATTAAAATGACTATAAAGTCATGCATAGTCATTCCATACTAACTAACTGTGTCTCTTTTCACTAAACCAAAATGTAGATATGTTTGATGTGACTGATTTTGATTAGCATTAGAGTCACATTGGACATACCCAAGTACATGTGGAAATTTATGCGTCTATGTGACTATGTAACACTACTTGAATGACTAAAAATAATCATTGATGTTTTTGATGTGGATTACAACATGTTGCATCTGATTGAATTATGTCATTGTTGAACTTTGAAGGTGGTATATGTATTTAATATATAGATAATATTCCCAAAATGTTTTTTGAAGCATTAAAATAAATATTTTTTGAATTTAGGACAATGTAGAATGCATTGACCATATCTTTATTGGACTTTATTATTAAAAGTCAGTTGTTAAAGTCTTGCTTGGGACTCCAATGATGAACACATGATTAATTAGTTGGAAAAAAATCAATTAATTAATATTGCAAGAAAACCAAAAAAATAACAGTAACATAAAATTAAAATCAATAACCTTCAACTATAAAAACATGAATGAAAAATTTACATCATATCTTTATTGACCCATAATACTTTTTCAACATTATGAAGAGCAAAACATGTAGTAAATTATTTTCATAAAAACATTTAGTAACAACATATCTATGTGAGAACAAACAAGCTACAAAGTAAGGCACACAAAAAAAAATCTTGAATTATATATATATATATGTGTGTGAAAGTTGGACATGATCCATGTGAGCCAAACCGACACAACCATGTGCGGTAGTCTCAGTTTTTAACAATTACATTAGGGTTATTTGAATGGGGTGAGGTTATTAAGGGCTTTTAGCAACTTCATAGGGATGCTGAGTGTGCATGGTGCGAAGGGGGTTATTTTCTTTTCTGAAATGCGTTGTTGGTGATTAAAGAGTTGGATTAGTTCTTTTTTTCAGCAAAAGCTAATAACCATAGTTTTAGAAATTTTGTTGCATAATTAGGGGTGAAAAATCTCTAGAGGGTTGGGGGTAGCAGTAGACACCAAAATTTACAGTGTTCAACACAACATTAGTCTTGTTATGGTATTTAGGAAGTAGCAAGGATGTTAAAAATTCTTAAAGTAGTTGAAGGGGTATTGATGAAAAATTTGATAGATGTAGAATAATCTTCAAGCCGTTGAACATAAGGTTAATTCAAGGCAACTCAACAATTAAACAGATAGTATGATAGTGTGCTAATAACAATAGGAGTCTGATGATAATTGAAACATTTATTTATAATAGGGATAAGCTCAGTAAGGAGCTACAAGTACATGTAGAATCCAGAGTTATGTTTTAGTGATAGTTCACAACTGCAGGAAATCTAAGATGCGCCGAATGGTGCGAACTAGGTAGTCCGCCTTGCTATTGGGAGGCAGTCGACAAATCGGACCGCGCAACCAACGATAGTGACCAACACCGGGAACTAAAGACCATGCGAAGATAGAAGTATCTTCAGTTTCGTAACAACCTTCACAAATAGTCTCGGGTTCATCACCAGAAGCGGGGTCAACTTGCAGCAAGATCACCAGGGTGCGAAAGTTCGGAGAAATGCGATAGTACTAGGCTCGAGGAGGTTCGACTTCAAGACGAGCACGCACTTCTCGAAGTTCGGGTTTTTCATCGCGAGAATGCTGGGTTAGGGTAAGATCTAGGGACGACTCA